>Ga0233398_1000922_pt1 | contig 12375 bp, 10 predicted proteins | sample 38DmetaG_FD_182697 | JGI IMG/M metagenome (GOLD analysis project Ga0233398, IMG submission 182697) | Seawater microbial communities from Monterey Bay, California, United States - 38D | ecosystem: Environmental > Aquatic > Marine > Coastal | place: USA: California | collected 2016-10-02
AGCAAGTATGTATAACGCATTACCATTATACAGTGTTCAAGCACTGGTGGATACTATGCAAGAATTAGAAAGAAGAGCATAAGATGAAAATATTAGCAAACGACGGAATTTCACAAAGTGGTATAGAAGCCCTTCAAAGTAATGGATTTGAGGTAATAACTACAAAAGTAGCACAGGTTCAACTAGAAAATTTTATTAATAAACATCAAATAGATGGTATTTTAGTTAGAAGTGCTACCCAAGTAAGGCAGGAATTAATAGATGCATGCCCTAGCATAAAACTTATTGGTAGAGGTGGTGTTGGAATGGACAATATAGATGTAAACTATGCTATAGATCAAGGAATTCATGTAATTAATACTCCTAAAGCATCCTCCAGTTCAGTTGCAGAATTAGTTTTTGCACATCTTTTTGGAATGGTTCGTTTTCTACATCAATCTAACAGAGAAATGCCCTTAGAAGGAGATTCTCGATTCAAAGATTTGAAAAAAGCATATGCTTTAGGCTCTGAACTTAGAGGTAAAAAAATTGGGATCATAGGGTTTGGAAGAATTGGCCAAGAGGTAGCTAGGATAGCACTTGGTCTTGGAATGGAAGTTCTAGCCACAGACCATTTCACCGAAAGTGCACCAATATCTATAGAGTTTTTTAATGGTCAGAAAATTACCATTACAATTGAAACAACAGATTTAGACACCCTCTTAAAGGAAAGTGATTTTATTAGTTTACATGTACCTGTTCAAGAAAATTATGTAATTGGCACAAAAGAAATTTCAAAAATGAAAACAGGTGTTGGTATTATAAATGCCGCAAGAGGTGGTGTAGTAGACGAAATTGCATTGATAAAAGCTATAGAAGAAAAAAAAGTGAAATTTGCTGGCTTAGATGTTTTTGAAAAAGAGCCTTCACCAGAAATACAATTGCTAATGAATCCTGAATTATCTTTAACACCTCACATAGGAGCTGCCACAGTTGAAGCTCAGGATAGAATAGGATCTGAATTGGCAACACAAATCATTGCGTTATTAAAAGAATAAAAAAATACTTCAATCATTGAATTTAATAATAAATTCAAGCAATTGTGATGAAAAATAACTAGTAATAATGGCCATTGTAAAACCATTTAAAGCAGTAAGACCAAGTAGAGATAAGGTGGCTTTGGTATCATCTAAATCTTTTGATGCATATACAGATAAAGAGTTAGATGCTAAACTAGAATTTAACCCTTTTACTTTTTTACACATCATTAATCCTGGATATAAATATCATCAAGAATTTACTGGTGAGCAACGCTTCCAAATGATTCACAATAGATATGAAGAATTTAAAGAAAATAAAATTTTCATTAAAGACACTACAGATTCCTTTTACGTCTATGAAAGTTCAGATGCTCACAATTCATTTTGTGGAATTATTGCTGCAACAGCAGTTGATGACTACATTAACGGGTGTATAAAAAAGCATGAGGGAACTATAAAAAAAAGAGAGAAATTATTTGAAAGCTATTTAAAAACTACTGGTTTTAATGCGGAACCAGTATTACTTACCTATGAAGATGATGAAAATTTTAACAAACTGCTACTAACTATACAAGAAAAAAGACCAGAATACGAATTTTCAACAACAGATAAAAAGCTACACCGTTTATGGTTAGTTAATGATGAAATTCACATTGGAAAAATTACTTCTTTTTTTGAAAAAAAAGAGGCTCTATACATAGCTGATGGACACCACAGAAGTGCATCTTCGTCTCTATTAAAAAAAGATTTACAAAAAGAAAACAATCATCACAACGGAACAGAAAACTATAACTATTTCATGAGTTATATTATTCCTGAATCAAATTTAAAAATTTCAGAATTTAATAGATTTGTAAAAGATTTAAATGGATTAACTGTTGATGAATTTTTGATTGAATTAGATAAAAGCTACAGAATAGAAGAAAAAGGAGAACGTTTTTATAAACCCTCTCAAAAACATCATTTTAGTATGTATCTTGATGGTAAGTTTTATTCATTATATCTAAGAAAAAGTGCCTATACTTATAAAGATGCACTATCTAAACTTGATGCAGAAATTCTTTACAGAACCATTTTAAAGCCTATCTTAGGTATTGATAACTTAGATAATAATGATAGAATAAGATATCGAAACAATAAATTAGATATGTTATCCATTAAAACTTTAGTTGATAATGGTCAATTCGATATTGGTTTTGGAATGTTACCAATAACAATTGATGAAATGAAAAAAATAGCTGATGCACAATTAATAATGCCACCCAAGACTAGTTATATAGAACCTAAATTAAGGAGTGGTTTAACCATGTATGAATTTTAATTATGAATTATATTAAAGATAATTTAGAAAAAATTAAAAAAACTATTTCAGAAAAAACTGTTCTTGTAGCTGTTTCAAAAACCAAACCTATTGCAGATTTACTTGAAGCATATGAAGCTGGTCAGAGAGTTTTTGGGGAAAACAAAATACAGGAAATGGTTACAAAACATGAAGCACTACCAAAAGATATAGAATGGCATATGATAGGTCATCTTCAACGAAACAAAGTGAAGTATATGGCTCATTTTGTAGGCTTAATTCACGGTGTAGATAGTTTAAAGACGTTAAAGGAAATAAATAAACAAGCATATAAACACGATAGAGTTATTAACTGTTTATTACAAGTAAGAATAGCTAAAGAGGAAACAAAATTTGGTTTAACACCAACAGATTTATCAGATATTTTATCCTCTGAAGAACTAAAAACCTTTACTAATGTAAAAATTTGCGGTCTTATGGGAATGGCAACTTTTACAAAAAATGAAGATACTTTAAATGAGGAATTTTCTGAATTAGAAACATTATACTACCATCACAAAAAACAACATCCAGATTTCTCAATACTATCAATGGGAATGAGTGGAGATTACAAATTAGCTATCAAAAACGGAAGTACCATGATTAGAGTTGGTAGTTCTATTTTTGGAGCTAGAAATTATTTAACATAGAAACAAATTTGTACGCAATTTTAGATATAGAAACTACTGGGGGTAAATTTAATGAGGAAGGCATTACAGAAATTGCCATCTATAAATTTGATGGACATACTGTTGTAGATCAGTTCGTTAGCCTTATAGATCCTGAGAAACCAATTCAAGAATTTGTTGTAAAACTTACCGGTATTAACAATAAGATGTTAAGAAATGCTCCTAAATTTTACGAAGTAGCTAAACGAATTATTGAAATTACAAAAGACTCAATATTAGTGGCTCACAATGCAGAATTTGATGCCCGAATTTTAAAAACTGAATTTGATAGATTAGGATATGAGTATCAAAGAAATTCTATTTGCACTGTAGGATTGAGTAGAAAATTAATACAAGATGAAAAATCTTATAGTTTAGGAAAGCTATGTAAATCTTTAGGTATACCAATGAGTGATAGGCACAGAGCTACAGGTGATGCCCTTGCCACTGTTCAATTATTTAAATTATTGTTAGATAAAGACCATAAGAAAGAGATAGTACAAAATTCAATCAAATACTTTGACAACAGAAATGTTAAAGATAAACTAAATTCAATTTTAGAGATTGCTCCAGAAACGATGGGAGTTTTTTATGTACACAATGATGATGGAAAAGTCATTTATATTGGAAGAAGCCATAATATAAAGTTTGAAATAAATAAATTATTTTTAAAACAAGGTAAAAGAGCTCAAAAAATTCAAGAAAGAGTAGAAAAAATAACATTTCAATTTACAGGAAATGAATTATTTAATAGATTAAAATATTACACAGAACTAGAAACTTTACAACCAAAGTATAATTTCAAAAAAAAGAAAAAAATTTCAAAAAATGAATTTGCTCATTCAGATTTTATTTTACAATTAAAAGGAAGAGAAGTTAATGAAAATGGAATTGTTTTGATTGAAGAAAATGAAGTTTTTGGCTATGGTTTTACAAATTTATCTTTCCAAGAAACAGAGATTTCAATTTTAAAAACCATTTTAACACCCATAGAAAATAAAGATTTAGCTAAATCTATTGTGAAAAATTATTTGAATAATAATAATGTTTCAAAAATAATAAGATTGTAATGTAGTATATTGTCGTATTATAAAATCTATAATTTGAATTTGGAAGTAAAAAATAAACCAACTTTAAAACATAGACTTCATGAAATTATTTATGAGGCAGACACAAAAGGTGGTAAACTTTTTGATGTAATTTTATTAATTGCAATTCTGGCAAGTATTCTTTTTGTAATGCTTGAAAGCGTTCAAAGTATTGATGAAAAATACGGTCCTTTTTTGGATGTTGCAGAATGGGTAATCACCATCTTATTTTCTTTAGAATATGTGTTAAGAATTGTAACGGTAAAAAAACCTTGGAAATATATTTTTAGCTTCTATGGTATTATAGATTTACTTTCAACCATTCCAAAATATGTTTCTTTAATATTAATAGACAGTCACAATCTCGCAGTCTTAAGAGCCCTACGATTGTTGCGAATATTTAGAATATTAAAGATAGCACGCTACATAGGAGCCTCAAACAGACTATTGTTAGCGCTTAGATCTAGTAGAGCAAAAATTGCAGTCTTCTTACTATTTGTATTAATTCTTTGCATCATTTTAGGAACTATTATGTACATGATTGAAGGAGCAGAAAACGGATTTACAAGTATTCCGAGAAGTGTGTATTGGGCTATTGTAACACTAACAACTGTTGGATACGGAGATATTGCTCCAGTAACAGCTTTAGGACAGTTAATAGCAAGTGCTATTATGATTCTGGGGTACGCTATCATTGCCATACCTACTGGGATTGTTGGTTCTGAAATGATGAATGCTAACATTCATACCAACACACAGAGTTGTCCAAATTGCATGAGAGATTCTCACCAAGATGGGGCTATATTTTGTTATCATTGTGGTGATAAATTAAATGAATAATGGGTAGCTCTAAAAAGACACTAATCACTATAGTAGGCCCCACAGCTATTGGCAAAACCTCTTTAAGCATTTTAATTGCATCTTATTTTAATACAGAAATAATTTCATGCGACTCTAGACAATTTTACAAGGAAATGACCTTAGGAACTGCAGTACCTGAAAAAAAAGAGCTAGCTGCAGTACCTCATCATTTTATCCAAAATAGAAGTGTTTTTGAAGATTATAATGTAGGTGCCTTTGAAAGAGATGCACTAAAGGTTTTAGATACGTTATTTAAAAAATACAATACTTTAGTGATGGTTGGGGGTAGCGGATTATATGTAAAAGCAGTTCTAGAAGGATTAGATGATTTTCCAAAAATTGATCCATCTGTTAGATTAGAGTTAAAGCATGTTTTAGAAACAGAGGGGATTATTCCTTTGCAAGATCAACTTAAAAAATTAGATGTTACTACTTACAATACAATAGATATAGAGAACCCTCAGCGAGTTATAAGAGCCCTAGAAATATGTATAGGTACAAATCTACCCTACTCTAGTTATACAGGTAAGTTAAAAAAGAAAAGAAAATTTAACTCTATTATAATCGGTTTAAATGGTGAGCGAGAAAAGATTTATCAAAGAATAAATCGTAGAGTAGACCTAATGATAGAAAAAGGGTTGCTAGATGAGGCCCAAAAGTTACATCCTAATAAAGAACTAAATGCTCTTCAAACAGTTGGTTACAAAGAACTTTTTTCTTTTTTTGAAGAAAAAATAACCAAAGATGAAGCCATACAAGAAATTAAAAAAAATACCAGAAGATTTGCTAAAAGACAACTAACCTGGTTCAATAAAGATCCAAGCATATATTGGTTTGACTTTGAAACTGATACAGGTAAAATATTAAAAAAAATAGAAGATGTTATTTAATTATTTTTTTAAAGTCCTATATACTTTCTAAATACAATCCCTTTTTTATCTTTGCCAAAATTATAATATAAAATGAAATTAAAAATAATAGTAGTTGTCTTTTGCTTAGCAGGTTTTTTTGCAAACGGACAATCCAAAGTAGGTACCATAAATTCTGAATTTATTGTAGGATTAATGCCTGAAGCTAAAGAAGTTTTAAAAGAATTAAATCTTTATGCTTCAAAATTAGACTCATCATATCAAGACAAATTAGCAGATTACAATGCTAAAGTTGCTGCTTTTCAAAAACTTGATCCTAACTTATCAGACAACTTTAAGAAGATTAAAGTTGATGAAATCAATGCATTGGAACAAGAGCTACAAAAAAGTCAACAAAATGGTAACAGTTTAATAGGTCTAAGAAGAGATCAATTAATGAATCCATTGTATCAAATTCTTGGAAAAGCCATTACAGAAATTGCAAAAGCAGAAGGATACTCTCAGGTACTTACTTCTTCTGGTAATGAATTTGCTTATATAGATGAAGCATTTGACATTACACAAAAAGTGATGGACAAATTAGGCTTAAAAATGCCACCTCCAGCAAAAAAATAAAAAGTTATCATTAACCAATAAAAAAGAGAAGCAATGCTTCTCTTTTTTTATTAAACTTATTTAAAAAATTTATCTTCTACTGTAATTTGGAGCCTCTTTAGTAATAGCTACATCATGCGGATGACTCTCATTAATACCAGAAGTAGTTATTCTAACAAACTTTCCTGTATTTTTTAGTGTTTCAATGTCTTTAGACCCACAATATCCCATTCCGGCTTTTAAACCTCCTATAAACTGGTGAATACTTTCATCTAAATTTCCTTTATATGGAACTCTTCCTACAATTCCTTCAGGAACTAATTTTTTAATATCATCTTCTACATCTTGAAAATAACGATCTTTAGAACCTTGTTTCATGGCTTCTACTGATCCCATACCTCTGTAAGATTTAAATTTTCTGCCCTCGTAAATAATAGTTTCTCCAGGAGATTCTTTTGTACCTGCTAAAAGAGATCCTAACATTACACAATCTGCTCCTGCTGCAATGGCTTTTGGAATATCTCCTGTGTAACGGATTCCACCATCAGCAATTACAGGAACACCAGACCCTTTAATAGCTTCGGCAACTTCTAATACCGCAGAAAATTGAGGAAAACCAACACCTGCCACAACTCTTGTCGTACAAATAGAACCAGGACCAATTCCAACTTTTACAGCATCAGCACCAGCTTTAACTAAATAAGTTGCAGCTTCAGCTGTAGCTATATTACCAACTACTACATCTAATGCTGGAAATGCTTTTTTTACAGCTTTTAAGACTGTTACAACTCCTTTTGTGTGTCCGTGTGCAGTATCTATAATTACAGCATCTACTCCAGCATTCACTAGAGCCTTTGCTCTATCTACAGCATCTGCTGTAACACCTAAGGCAGCTGCCACACGTAATCTTCCAAAACTATCTTTGTTGGCTATCGGTTTTTGAGTAACTTTTGTAATGTCTCTAAAAGTAATTAACCCTCGTAATTTATATTCATCATCTACTATTAGAAGCTTTTCAATTTTATTTAATTGTAAAATAGATTCTGCATCTTTTAATGAAGTACCCACTGGAGCCGTAATCAAATTTTTCTCTGTCATTACCTCTACAATAGCTCTATCATTATTGTGTTCAAAACGTAAATCTCTGTTAGTAACAATACCTCTTAATTTACCCAGGTTATCAATTACTGGAATACCGCCAATTTTATGTTCTCTCATGGCATTATTAGCATCAGCTACCACAGCAGTAAGCGGAAGTGTTACTGGGTCTATGATCATACCACTTTCTGCTCTTTTTACCTTTCTCACCTCCTGAGCTTGCTTCTCTATAGACATATTTTTATGCAAGACCCCTATTCCACCTTCTCTGGCCATAGCAATAGCCATAGAAGATTCTGTAACGGTATCCATAGCGGCAGATACAATAGGCACATTAATGGTAATATTTCGGGTGAATTTTGTTTGGATAGATACTTCTCTTGGAAGAACATCTGAATAAGCAGGAACTAATAGAACATCATCGTATGTTAAACCTTCTCCTACAATCTTAGAATTATGAGCAATCATAGTACAATTAACTTAAAATTAATTGCGACCAAATTTACAACTTATTTTCTAGATAAGAAACATCAGTAATTGTAAGAATTGTTAACTTATTTTATCATACTTACTGAGCCATGAATATTGACTAAAGTTTTTTCCAGAGGAAGCGCCTAATAAAAATAACATCCCTACGTAGCCTTTTACGTAAAAAAGAAATAACATAAATAAATATCCTACATGATTGGTGTCTCCGTAGATAAGATTTTTTGTTAGGATAGTGGAAAGTAAACTTAACAAAAAGATTGAGATTCCAAGATTCTCTACGTTTTTAACACCCCAATATTTAATTCTTCTTAATGGATGCAAATCGGTACCCCATTTGTGTATTAAATAATAATATCCGTTCCCCATGGGAGCAAATAACAATGGATCGTCTGCTTTGTCTAATCTAAATAGTTTAGAGGGCGCTATAATTTTAAAACCATCTAACACTGTATTATGGGTGAATTCTAAATCTTGAATTTTGTCTACCACTACTTTTGGATACGAACCTTTAAAGTATTTGGTGTCTAAGAATCTAAGTCTGTAGTTCACACATATTTTTTCTATGTGAGAGATGTGAAAAATAGCATTAGAATCTACTTCATTTATATCAAATACATTTACAGTTCTACTAATAGGAGAGGCAGATAAGCGTTCTAAAACAGGTTGTTTGGTAGTTTTAATTTCATTAAAAATTGATTGTACCCATCCAATAATGTCTTCGGATTGAACCCCTTTTTTTCTTTCTTTAATAAGTTTCTTTTGTAGATCAATAGATTGTAACATCATACTAAATTTTCATAAAATTACGATATAGTTATTTAAAAATAAAAGCCAATAGTGGTTTTTAATAATTTTGAATTATTCTAAATAAAGAGCTGTTTTGAGGCCATTACCATTTCACTTGAATGGTAGCATACCAATTTCTAGGTATTGATGGGATTATCCCTGGACCTGGATACCCTGTAGCTCTTCTTGTAAAATAATTGGTGTTTAATACATTGTTAATACCCATTTCTACTTTAATAAATTTATGTGAATATGCTGCTGAAAAATCTAATACATGGTAAGAAGGTATCACACCTATAATACCACTTACATCTCCTGAAAATGAATTTTCAGCATCTGAAAACTGATCAGAAAGATAGGTGTATTGAAGGCTAGAACTAAAATTTTCAATTCCAAAACGAATACCTGTTTTTACATTTACATCTGGTACAAATTCAACCTTGTTACCTACAATACCGTTGGTAATTGCATTGGTGTATTTTGAGTTTATAACCGAAGTATTTATAAAATAATTTAGACTCAACTGCTCCCCCATCTGAAACACTTTTTTTAGGTTTACATCTAGCACAGATTCTAAGCCTAAAATTCTTGCATCACCAATATTTGTTCTTAATTGTCCTAAATTATTGATGGGTGGTATAGCAGTAAATAAAAACCCTATTCTGTCTTTATAAAACAACCCAAAAACACCAACATCATAAGAAATATAATTATTGATATTTCCCCTTGCTCCTATATCTACTGTAAACCCATTTTCATCATTTAATGCTGGATCTACCGAATTAGAAGGATTTACAATATTTACATCAGAAAAAGTAATGGATCTATAATTTTGGGAAATATTACCATACAATTCTACCAAAGAGGTTGGTTTATAACTAACCCCTAATCCAAGCAACGCAAAAGAGCGATCTTTCACTTCATTTATACTATTTTCTTGATCTCCGATAGGATTTCCTGCTGCATCAAAATTTACTCTTCTAGAAACTCCTGTACTTTCTGTTTTTATATACTCAAATCTAGCACCAGGTGTTATGGAAAGTTGATCTGATAGATAAAAAATATTTTCACTGAATAAGGCAATGTTTAGATTTGGGTTTTTAAAATCACCTTGTATTCTATAGTTTGGAAATTGTTGAATGGCTTTTGAAAAATTAGGATCAGCATCTTCTGTTCCAGGGCCTTGATAATCTGTATTCGAGGCTTTGTAGATTTTAGAACCTATTAAAAAAGTTGCTTTTGTATTGTTTATCTTATAAGAACTTAATAGACGTGTTTCTAGACCCATATTATTAAAATCTCCTATTAATAATTCTCTTGCCTCTCCTGTATCTGGAAGATCTACTCTTCTAACTCTGTACCCTACAGATTTTCGAGAAGCATTTAATCCAAAGAAATTGAAACTTAAATTTGTGTTATCAGAAAATTTATGAGACCATTTTAAATTATATAAGAGCCAATCTACTTTAAACCAATTGCGTTTTCTGTTACTCTGAAAAGGATTGGCTGCGAACATTTGGTCACTTAAACCACCCGCTTGCTGTGCTAAATAATCTAAATAAGTAAGTTCTAATGTAAATGTATTTTTTTTATCCAATTCATAGCCTACATGTAAAAATGCATTTTTAGAGTCAAAGTCAGAATTTGGCCTAAACCCGTTTCCTTTCTTATAATTGATATAGGTATAATAAGATACTTTTTTAATGGTACCACTCACACTTGTAAAATTAGTGTACAGACCATAACTACCAAGTGTATTTCTTGAGATAATTTCTAAGCCTTTATTTGCATTGGGTGATTTTGTGATAAAATTTACTAAGCCTCCAAACTGAGTTCCGTATTGCAAAGAAGCAGCCCCTCTTACAATCTGAATCTCTTCTAGTGATTCAGAAGCAGGTGTGTAATAACTTTCTGGGTATCCTAAGACGTCAGCACTGATATCGTACCCATTTTGCCTCGTATTAAAATTAGAAGTTCTGTTTGGGTCTAAACCTCTACCTCCTATATTTAATTGCAATCCGGCATCATCATTCTGAAAAATATTTAGTCCTGCCACTTGGCTGTAGATTTGTCTGGCGTTGTTGGAAGCCAAATTAGCCATGGATTGATCTACCAAGATCACTTCTGTTTTTTTACCTGCATAAATAGAGGTACCAACCACATCTTGTAATCTTTTTAACTCAAACACCTTATTTTTTCTGGCTTTGATTTGTATTTCTGATAGTTCCTCTGTAAATGAGTTTAAAATTATCTTCAGGTTGGTAGACTTATTTAAAAAGATGGTAAGTTCCTTTAATTTAAAATTTTCGGAATAAATAAGAACTGAGAGTTGATCTTTATTTAAAGAAAATTCAAAATATCCTTTTGAATTAGTTTCTGCTAATAAGCCACCTTCAGAATTGTATATCTGTACTTTATTTATTGGAATGTTATCTTCTGAGTAAACAGTTCCAGAAACTTGAGATTTAACAGTTATTACTGCTAGTATTAGTAAAAAAATGGTCGCTAAATACTGTTTGTAATTCATGAATTAAAGTCCTTTTATTTTAATATCTGATGTAAATGGTAGTATCCAATCTTTATGAAAGACCGATTCTTTGATTGAATATAAATCTATTGTTGGATTAATATATGGCCGGCTCATTCTACCATTTAAAGCTACATAACTATCTACATAGACTTGAATATTTTGATGGCCTTGACTTGTAAAATGATCTCCTAGATAGTGTGCATATTCTAAAATAAAATCAGGTTGAAAACTCATTTGTTTTTCTTGAAATGAGGTCAAAAAATCAGAATTTTCTACATAAAAAGAGGTATTAGAAACACTGTCAACTATTTTAAAGTTAGCAGCACCAGCTTTTTCCATGAGCATAACTCTCCATGAAAAACGATACCCTTCCTCTGTCCAAAACAATTCTCCCGGATATAATAAATACCTCAACGGAAATAACAATTGGATCATAAAAAAGATAATAACAACGCCAGTAATAATTTTTTTAACTGAATTTGGGTACTGATATTTTTTTACTTCTTCAAGTTTGATAGCAGTAATACGTGTAATTTTTTGAATCCAATATATAATTTTTGAATGAATAGTTGCATCAAAATAGATCAAAGAACTCACAATCATGATGTAAGGAAACATTCCAATTGGGAATAAAACTCTTGTGAAGATGTGGAAGAACAATACAAGTAAAAATGCCAACAATCGGGTCTTTCTATAAATTAATAAAAACGGAATCGTTAGATCATAAATTGCACCTCCCCAACTCATGGCATAATAAAACCAATCTTGCTGCATTAAATTATTTCCAATAATAGGTAAGTCATATTTAGAGGGTAACCATATTTTTAGTGGCATAGCTCTAAACAGCCAATCAGTATTTATTTTAGCCAACCCAGCATAAAAATAAACGATTGCAATTAGTAGTTTAAGACCATCAATGGTCCATCTTGGGACTTCATTGTATTGTTTTTTTCTAAGAAATGCATCAACTGAAAAACGTGCATTTGCTGGAAGAAAAATTAATAAAAAACTTAGAACGGTTATAAAATAATAAT
>Ga0233398_1000932_pt1 | contig 12278 bp, 12 predicted proteins | sample 38DmetaG_FD_182697 | JGI IMG/M metagenome (GOLD analysis project Ga0233398, IMG submission 182697) | Seawater microbial communities from Monterey Bay, California, United States - 38D | ecosystem: Environmental > Aquatic > Marine > Coastal | place: USA: California | collected 2016-10-02
GTCAGGTCTAAGCGGGGTCGATTTTGCAATTGGAACTGATACAAGCAACACGACAAGTCGAGCATTTACGGGAGAAATTCAAGAAATTGTTATTTACACATCCGACAAATCCAGCGACCGCACATCAATCGAAGGCAATATCTCCGTGTATTTCCAAAGCGCGAAGCTGCTCGATGAGCAATACGGCTCAGGAGCGGAAGCGGCTTATTCAACGCGGCAACTGCGACGAGATCAAACCGATTGCATGGTCATTCGCAGGGCATCGGATAGCACGACCACAACGATAGGATTCGACACAGAAGGCAACATCGACGAGACTGCTATTGAAACGTTCTGCACGGGTACGACTTGCACGGTAAGTTCTTGGCTTGACCAAAGCGGAAACGGAAACGACGCGACGCAAGCAACGGCAGCAAATCAACCTACCATTTACACGGGCGGGCAGCTTGTTAAGGAAAGCGGGCGGGTTGCAGTTGAGTTTGACGGCTCAAATGATACAATGGAAACCGCAGATTTTTCTTCTTTAATTGGTGCGCCTAACTTTTTCAGCGCGTGTATTTCCTTTGACGATACTGCTGACCAGTATTTTATTGACAGCGATAGTCCCGGCAGGAGCGCAACGGGTATCATTAGCGGCAATTATTCTATGCGCGGTTTGAATGGTGGTGCAGCGTCAACGGGAAAACATTTAATGAGTGTTTCTCAACTATCTTCAGGTGCAGCGTTGTTTGTAGATAGCTCTCAAGTCCTGACAAATGGTTCAAGCACTTTGATGACTCACACAAACATCCTTATCAGCGACAACGCGTTAAGATTTGACGGTAAATTTCAAGAATTAACTTTGTGGAGCGCAGACAAATCGAGCGACCGCACGTCCATCGAAGAAAACGTTGGCGATTACTTCACACAAAACACGCCACTCCTCGACACGTATTCGGGTGCAGCGGCTGCGTATTCATTGCGAAAGCTTTCGAGTACATACACAGGTGACGCGGTAGAGGTTTACAACGGGAGCAGCTACGCGGATATAGGGTTTAACGTATTCGGTGAACTCGATACGGTTGCACTGGCTTCGCATTGCGGGAGTAATGACGGGTTCGTGTCGAAGTGGTACGACCAAGCGGGCTCAAACGACGCGACGCAAACCACGACGGCGAATATGCCCAAGATTTACGACGGGACTACGGGCGTGGAGCTAAAAAACGCGCGTCCTATAATGATTAATACAAACGGAAACGCTCATTTAGTTAGCTCGCTACAAATAAATGGAGGTACTCACGTTTTTCACGTACAAGGAATAACGACAACTTACCCACTTTGCATATCATTGGGGGGTGGGTTTGCTTATTATATGTACGGTAATGCATTAAGCACCATAGGTGCGTCAGATTGGTATGTAGACGGGCAGCTTGGCACAGACAGGGGTATAGGTAGTAGACAAAATTTGTACACTTATGCAGGCACAAATAACTTTATAGCAAGCGCAAGTATTTCGACAACCTCAACAAACCCTGTTTATTTAGGCACATCAGTATCTAATTATGGAATGTTGAATATGCAAGAAATGATAATTTACCCCTCCGACCAATCAGCCAACCGCACCAACATCGAGGACAACATTAACACCTTCTATTCTATCTACTGATGAACGGATTTATCATAGTCCTACCAACGGACACGCAAACAAGCGAGCGCAGAGCGTACCAAATTACGCGCGAACTCTACAACATCTCACGCCCTGTTTTGATACAGGCAGAAGGTGAAGCGGCTTCGACCGTGTTTGGTATTGTAGTACACCCTGACGGAGTACAGAACGCTTTGCAGGTCGATACGGACTATCTTATCAACGTACACCCAGCGGCAAACCTCGAACGTCTTGTTGCTTGCTTTCCTGAGCTGTCGAATGATGAACGCTTCTCTCTGTCGGCATTTGTCCAAACGAATCAGAAGTTCCCGTTCGGTTATATCATCCCAAGCGATACCACCGTTCGAGATCAAGAGTACATGGAAGAGAATGGTTGGTTCCCTGAAGATCCCGAAATATGAAAGCTATCAAAATCCTCTTTCTCGTTATCCTCGCAATCGTAGCGATTCCCGTTGGGATCGTGTACTCGTTTGGAGAGTCGCTCTTCTTTATTGCCTCAGATGTCCTCAGAAGCATTTGGAGAGCTATTTACGACTTCTTTCGTGACGTGTCGATAATTGTATCGGTCACAGCGTCAAAGTTCCTCAATCGGCTTCTAATGGATTCGGGGGTTCCTTTTGGGAATCATTCCGTTTCCGCAGTCCTGGGAGCGAACCAACGAGAACGAACGCTCACGGGTCTTGGTTTATGGCTGACCTTGTTGCTCGATAGCATCGAGAAGAACCACTGCCGCAAGGCATCCGAACGCGCGGGGATATGAGCAAAGTCAACGAGACACTTATCGCGTTTGCAGATGATATCCTCAAGAGTGCGAAGAGGCATCTCGGAGGGCGCAGGATCGGCAAGAATAAGAATTACGGAGTCGCTACGGGTACGCTGAAGCGGTCTCTAAATTACCGAATTCGGGTACGTGGAAACGAGATACGAGAAATCAGCTTCGGAGCCAAAGGCAAAGCGAAGAAGTACGCTCCCTTTATTCACTTCGGGGTAAACGGCACGCGCAAGAATCAAGGCTCTCCGTTTACGTTTCGTAAGCAACCTCCGTCCTCGGTTTTTGTGAAGTGGATCAAAGCCAAAGGAATCAAGCTCAGAGATGAGAAGGGTCGGTTCAAGAAGAACACGAAGAGCAATATCAACTCCGCTGCTTTCCTTATGGCTCGCTCGGTCAAACAAAAAGGAATCGTTGGTCTTCGGTTCTATGAGAAAGCATATACAGCGGTGAGTAAACGATACACGAAGAAACTCGGAGCAGCATTCGCGGAAGATATCGCGGGTAAATTCAAAGCAAACCTCGGAAACATAACCATCAAAAACTAATGGCATCAATTGACGCAGGACCGGCAGAAGGTTGGAAACCAGCCGGACAAAAACTATTGTTCACCCTTATCCCGGATGAGACGGTTGATGACGCTTATCGTTATATCGTGCGGGTAGAAGAGAACGGAACGATCATTTCGAAAATTTACTTGACTCCCAACCCAACGGACAACGCTTTTTTTGATTTGTCCGAAGTCATTGCGGGACGGCTTGAGGTGGATTCTTTGAAGTACAACACAACCTCGACGATTCATTCGTTTCATAACAAGATGTTCACCCGTTCGAATGACAACCTAAAGCGGTATCGCTTGAAGATTGGTTACTTTGACGGAAGCTCGGAATTCCTCGAGGAAGATACGTCGGGATATTACTATCTTCTTGACGGTTACGAGCAACTATCGCAAGGGTTGTTCCCGTCGTTCTCCGATTATTACGGATCAGCTTCAACAAAGAAGGTTTGGTTGACGGATCGAGAACCCGTGAACAATGTCATCGAAGTAAGTGCAGGGATTGAAGATGACGGGGTTGCAGCGTTTATCAATAGCGATGACACCGGCTCCGCAATCGTTAACCTCACCATTAAAATTTATGACACTCTCGGAAGCCTTGAGGATACCTTGACTTATACGGTAAACTCTACCAATGGGGGATTGGTTCCCACAACCACCTGGAGCGATTTAAACAACGATGCGTCTCTTCTTTATGCTTATGTCTATCCCGGTTCTTTGAGTGCTATCACAACGGCTCTGAATAATGTAGTCGAGGGTTGGGATTATTACGATGTCATACCGTCAACAGCCTCCGCGCCAACGGGAAACACCCTTCGCATTCGTAACAATTGCAGAAACACAAAGAACGAGCCTGTCCAATTGGCATGGGCGAATACTCGGGGCGGGTGGGACTATATCCGTTTCAATGGCAAGAAACAAAAGACCGTAACGCGTGAGGAGAAGACGTATCGAAAGATTGTCGGGGATTACAGCGGTTCACAATTCAGCCTCGCTCCCAGCGCCCGCGAAATTAAGCCGTACCAACTCGAAGCCAAAGAGACCTATCAACTCAATAGCGTTCTCACCATTGAGGAGGTGACGTTGCTTCAATACTGCATGAGGTCAAAGAATGTCATGGCACGAATCGACGGGACGTGGATCCCTGTAACCATCCAAACGAACTCGATGCAAATCGAAGAGGAGACAGTCTCGAAGGTGTTCATCACTTCGTTCAATGTTGAACTCGCACAAATTATCAGATGTTGAGTTCGAGAATAACGGCTTTTGTCCCGCTTGGGTGCCTGAACGGGACAGTTCTCGAACCCCTAAAAAACTCCTGAAATGCTAAGACTAACACTTGCAGGAAACGAAATTGAACTCTACGAGAACGAGCCTGTTAACCTGAGCTATCAGTTCTCCGATATACAAGACATCAACGCTTCGTCGAGTAGCTTTTCGCAGACCTTCCGCGTACCACTGACCAAGAAAAACCAAGACTACTTTGGGGCGGTGAATGAGTTCGGTCTTATTACGACTTGGGACCCGAAGGTCAAAGTCGATGCGGAACTTACTTACAACACGATCCCAGTCATGCGGGGCTTTGCCCAGGTGAAAGCGGTGTACGTTCAGAAAGGGAAATATGCAGACGTTGAAATTGCTGTATTCGGTGAGACGGCTAATCTCTCAAGGGATATCGGGGACGGGATGCTCACCGACCTGAACTTGTCTTCATACAATCACGTTTTGAACGCTACGAACATCGAGGCAAGTTGGGCGGGTAATCTATCAAGCTCCGTAATCCGTTACGGACTTCCTGACAAGGGGCAGAATTGGACTTCTTCGAATATATGGACATCGACAAACCCTCTTGAACACGGAGACTTCACGCCATACTTCCAAGCCTCGAAGTTATTTGAGGAGATAATGACAGCGGCAGGATATACCTACGAATCTACTTTCTTGGGTAGGATGAGCGATGTATATCTCGCTCTATACAACGGCAACCTCGCAATTAAGGGTAACAGAAACCCGCAAGCGCAAACCTTGCTTGTTGGATACACAACCGACCAAACAGGACTCGCAACAATTACTCCCGGGCAATTTTCGAATTTTACCGGGTTGAGTGAATCATCGCCATTCTACGACACGGGGTCAAACTTTACGGGAACTTCATATACGGCTCCCTTTCGCGCGTATTACACTTTTAGGATAAACATATACGGACGCTTGAGCCATAGCAGTCACGACATCTCTATTCGATTGGCTAAGAATTTCTCGACAGAGATATTCGCGCCCACTCAATTGACAGACACGAACGCGGCTTTTTTCGATGATATTACTCACAATTTTATCACGCCTCCAATTCTACTTGATGAAGATGATTTTGTTAACCTTCAATATCTAAACGATACGAGCAGCCATACTCTCGCGGTTGATGGGGACAATACGTTTAGTCCTGAGTCTACATGGTGGGAAGTGGTTGAAATTAGCGCACCAACATCAACGCAAACAGTCGACGTTGCCGCCAATATGCCGCAGATGAAGCAAATCGACTTCATCACAGGGCTTCAAAAGATGTTCAACCTTGTATTCATTCCTGATCGCAACAACCCAAAACACCTGGAGGTTGAGCCGTTCAATGATTACATGGCACTTGGTAGCCAAAAGGATTGGACGAACAAGATTGACCTCTCTAAAGACCTCACCATCGCACCAACGACAGACCTCCAAGCAAGGCAGTACGATTGGACGCATTCGAACGGGAAAGACCTTATCAACGACATAGTGTTTAAAAACGCTTCACGGGTATATGGAAGATACCGAGTCGATGACCCAGAGAACGACTTCGCTTCAGGAACTAAAGAAATCAAGACACCCTTTGCGCCTCATGTCGTTTCATATATCCCCGGCACGCAGTACGCAGTTCATCGGATGTTGATTGATACGGAGCAGGACGATAAGACTATCAAAGACCCGCTCCCGCGCTTGGCGTTTTGGAACGATCAAGAAGACGGAACCATCTACTATCAAAACGATGACAACGACACAACACTTTCAGACACTCAATATCCGGCTTTCTCACAGTTCTCAGACCTCGAAGCAACGATAACAGATGAAGACCTCGGATTCGGTGCGGAGCGTCCTTTCCATATCGTAAAGGCGAACCCGCTGTTTACCCTTTATTACAATTACTGGAGACCTTTCGTCAATGAGTTGTATTCCTCAGACGCTCGCAAGCTGACCGCGTTCTTTAGGCTCACCCGCTCTGAATTAGCGACCTTCGAATTCTCGGACAAGATTTACATCAAAGACACGTATTGGAGGATTCTTTCAATCTCCTATGACGCGACAAGTGAGGATTTGGTGAAAGTGGAGATGCTCAAGGTCTTGGGAGATATCCGCGACTGTTTTTATATCCCTGAAAGTATCAACAAATCGAACGGACGAATACAATTCAGCACTCCGGGAGGTGGAACAGTGGACACTGTTTCCCGCTCATGCTGTGAGCGATACGGATATTTTTACGACAACCCATACTGTTACCAACCTTTTGAACAATGAGGAATCTTGACAATCATCGTTATATAGGAGAAGCGATCCAATTACTCCAGAACAAAGGCGAGAGGGTTCATGTCCCGCTTTGGTTCAAGGCGTTGGATTGGTTCCTGGCTTCTGGTTACATCTTCGGACTTGCTTACCTTCTTTATCTATCAATTAAATGGCTACTGAAAATATCGTTCTAAAAGTCACCGCAGACACTAGCGATGTCACGAAGTCAATTGATCGAGTTGGTGAAAGCGTCGATAATACTTCGGGGGCGGTTAGTGGGTTAACGGGTCAACTTGATAAGATGACCGGGGGAGCCGTGACAGGGTTCCGAAATATGGTCGGAGGCTTGAAGGGTGGAGTCGCTGGATTGAAGTCATTCAAAGTTGCTCTTGCTGCGACTGGCATCGGTCTTCTCCTTGTCGCTATCGGATCATTGGTTTCTTTCTTCACAAGCACAAAGAAAGGAGCGGAACAACTGAAGGTGGCGACTCAAGCACTTGGAGCCGCGTTCGATGTTATCCGGGACCGTATCTCCAAAGTCGGTGGGGCGTTGGTCAAGTTCTTCACAGGTGACTTCAAAGGGGCGTTGACTGATATCAAAGGAGCGTTTACAGGAATTACCGACGAGATTATTCGAGAGACCAAAGCCGCAGGAGATTTACAAAAGGCAATGAACGCTCTCAAGGACGAAGAGCGGGACTTTATCAAACAACGCGCAGAGACGAACAAACTCATCGCAGAAGCTCGCCTTCTTGCAGAGGATGATACCCTCGCAGTTGAGGAACGTATTGAAGCACTTCAACGGGCGGTTGACCTTGAACAAGAGACGGTCGCACGTCAAATCGAATTAGCTGAAGAACGCGCAAGGATCGCACGTGAACAAGTCGAACTCGGTGAGAGTATGGAGGAAGACTTGCAAGCGGTTGCAGAAGCAGAGTCGGCAGTCATCGACTTGCAAACGGCATCCCTTCGAACACAAAAACGACTGCAAACAGAACTGAACTCGCTGAAGGTGGAGGGCATCACCAAGGCACACGAGGCAATGAAGGCAGAGATCGACCTCGCGAATGCGACGGTCAAGGCTATGGAGGAGCGAAAGAAAGCCGAACAAGGTACACTCCAAGTGACCCAAGAGACAGCAGAAGCAACCCTCCAAACCAGACAAACAAACTTTGCCGATCAAGTCCTCGGGTCACAGACCACAGAGGAACAAATTCGCCAACAGCGGAAACAGACATTTGAGGACTTCAAAAACAACGCAGAACTCGCAGCACATCAAGGACTCCAATTCGCAAGTTTGAGTCTGCAAGCGGTTGGGGCTTTATCAGAGGCATTCAGTAAAGACGATGAGAAGCGAGCAAAGCGAACGTTTGAGATAGGTAAAAAGCTGGCGATCGTTCAAGCGGTAATGAACACGGCTGAGGGTGTTACAACCGCACTCACCGACAAGACACAGCCTTCGACCCTTCTCCGTATTCTTCAAACGGCAGCAGTTGCCACGGCTGGAGCCGCTCAGATCGCCACAATCAAACGGCAGGAATTCAACGCGGGCGGGTCTGCATCTATCGGAAGCGTATCACAAAACGCAGCAGGTTCAACAGGAGCAATCCCACAAAGCCCACAACTCGACCTCGGGTTCTTAGGAGCCGGAGCAGGGCAAGCGGGCTTTAGGAGTTACGTCATAGCCTCGGAAGTATCGAACAGCCAACAGGCGAACCAACGAATAAACGATCAAGCATCATTAGTAGGATGAATATAATTGAACTCATAATCGACGAAGAAGCGGAACTCTACGGAATCGACGCTATCTCACTTGTAGAACAACCCGCCATCGAATCGGACTTCGTAGCTCTCAAGAACGAACAGATACAATTCAAGACCCAAGACAACGAGAAGCGTCTTGTCATGGGTGCGGCACTCATTCCCGATAAACCCATCTACCGAAAGAACGGGGAGGAAGAATATTACGTCTATTTCTCAAAGAAGACCGTCCGACGAGCGATGGAACTCTACTTCAAAAACGGCAACCAAGCGAACACGACCCTCGAACACGAGCATACGTTAAATGGATTGCACGTCGTTGAGAGTTGGATCGTCGAAGGAGAGCAAGATAAAAGCCGGATGTATGGACTCGATGTCCCGGTCGGTACGTGGATGGTCTCAATGAAGGTCGACAACGATGCGATTTGGGAGAAGTACGTTAAGGAAGGCAGCGTCAAAGGGTTCTCGATTGAGGGATTCTTCACGAACAAATATGAACTCGCAAAGGCAACCGTCAAAAAAGACAAGCGATATAAAGAGGGACAGCGCGTCGATATGGAGTCATATAACGATTACCCCGACGGAGTGAAGAACAACGCTAAGAAGGCGGTTGAATGGGCTGAGGAGAACGGCTGGGGATCATGCGGGACGGACGTAGGAAAGCAACGAGCAAGCCAACTCGCAAAGGGTGAGAATATCAGCGTCGAAACAATCAAGCGGATGCGGTCTTATCTGATCCGTCACGAAGCGGACTTGGAGTCCTCGACCTCATTCTCTGACGGATGCGGGTATCTCATGTATATGGCTTGGGGCGGAAAAGCTGCTCTTCGTTGGTCGGAATCTAAGCTCAAGGAATTGGAGCTTCTATCGGCTATCGAAGTGGAACTCGGACTCGATTATTTAAAAAATCACCTAACGAGTAAGGATTCAGGTTCTTAAATCGTTATATATAAAAACCCCAGAAGATGACTCTGAAAGAACGCATCTCCGATATCTTCGAAAAGTACAGCGTCGAACTCGCTGTCGAAGAGAAGGAGGAAACACAAGAGGTCGCATTTGCGACTGCTGTCCTCGATAGCGGACAGGAAATCCAAACCGACGCGGACGCATTCGCTGTCGGTGTTTCTGCTTTTGTCGTGAATGACGAAGGCGAACGAATCCCTCTCCCGGATGGAGACTATAAACTCCAGGACGGCTCTTTGCTCGTAGTAGCAGAAGGCGCAGTCGCTGAGATGAAAGAGGCAGAAGCCGAAGTCGAAGCGGAAGAGGAGAAGGAAGAAGAGATGAAAGCGGAGACCGAAGAGGTTCAAGCATCATCTGAGGTGTTGACTCGAGAAGCTGTTGAAGGCATGATTGCCGAAGCTATCGAAGCAACGAAGAAAGAATTCTCTTCACAAATTGAAGAGCGAGACGCGAAGATCACGGAGTTGAGCAAGCAAGCCACCCCTAGCATCTCACGCGCACCAAAGATGGAGGTTCCAACTCCTGTCAACTTGACCGAATTATCAATGAAGGAGCGCATTGCCGCGATCCAAAATCAATTCTCTAAATAATGGCTAACGCTGTAATTACTTCAAACTACGCAGGCAACGCGGCTCTTCCTTACGTCGCTCCTGCTATCCTCTCAGGCGATACCATCGCGAATGGTTATGTCGAGGTTCTCGAAAATGTCCGATACAAAGCCAACCTTCGCAAGTTCGACGGTGTTGCTTTGCAAGCGGCTGGATGCGAATTCTCAAACGCCGCCGGCTCTTTAACTTTGGATGATGTTGTATTGACTACAACAGCACTTCAAGTAAACGAGCAAGTCTGCAACAAAGACCTTCGCACTGCTTGGGAAGCCAACCAGATGCGCGGTCAATCGTCAAACTCTCCCGCAGACTTTCAAGCGTTTGCTGCTCAGTACGTAGCCGCAAAGGTTGCTGAAGGAGTCGAGCGCAACTTGTGGCAGGGTCAATTTGACTTCACAGATGGCGCGATAACCGCATCGAGTGGAACTTACACCAACTATCCGGGCATTTGCAACTTGATTGTTGCAGGTGATCCAGGACATGAGGACTTGTTAACTGGCGCAACTACAAGCGCCAACATCCTCGGACGTTTGAAAACACTTTCGGCAGATATTCCCGACGTGTTAGCGGGTGACCCCGACACAAAGTTGTTCATGAGCCGCGCAATGAAGCAGCTTTACTTTACGGCTTTGGCTGGAACTGCTGAGTTGACTTTCCACGCTGCTGAAGCTGCAAACTTCTTTAACGGCTATGAGATTATCACACCGGGTGGAATGCCAAACGACACATTCATCTTCTCGAAGAAGGAGAATCTGTACTTCGGAACCGACTTATTGACGGATCACATCGAAGCGGCTGTCTTGAACTTGATGGGTGTAACGGGTGACGATGTTACTCGAATCATTATGAAGTTTAGCGCAGGGGTTCAAATCGTTGATTTGGGTTCTTTGGCTGTAGCTCGTCGCTCATCCTAATTCATTCGGGGAGGGGCGTAAAATCCCTCCCCTAAATTCCTCAAATATGGCTTGTACATTAACAATCAACGGCAGGGCGTTTCCCTGTAAGGATAAGATCGGGGGAATCAAGCGCGTTTGGATTAAAGAATTCGCGTCGGATGACTGGGTAAAGACAGGTGGTGCGGTTTCCGCTAACGGTGCAGGAATTACGCTCTTCGGTTTTGAGATTACCAAGAACAACGGATCACTCCAACAGACGGTTAATGCCTCTGTTGAGAATGGCACTGTTTTCTACTCTCAGGTTCTCGAGTTCTCACTTCCCAACTTGACGGTTGGAGACAACCAAGAGGTATCGGACATACTTCGTAACCGCTTGACGGTTCTCGTTCAAGACGTCAACGATAACTATCTCGCAATGGGAGTCACAACAGGAGTTGAGGCAACAGGCGGAACGGTAGGAACAGGAACGGCAAAGGGTGACTTCAACGGCTATCAAATCCAATTGACAGCGGAAGAGGCTTCCCCGGCAGCGTTTGCAGACCCAAGCGATACCAACTTGACTTTGACGGCTGGTTCTTGATTTGATTTTCTTTGGTTAGATTATAAAGGACGGGGGAGGGCATATGCTCTCCCTTTTTCGATTCAACATGATACACCTCAACCCAAACAGCTCAAGTCCTCAATCGATTTATCTGACTCTCTCAGAGATGCGGAAGGACTTCGCAGTATTTACGAATTACCTTGTCCTCTTTCAATCAATGGCCTCGAAAGAAGATTACTATTTCATCGGCAACGTGGACACGGACAATGCCCGATATACTACCCTCGAAGTATATACAAACGAAGACAGCCGAACCAGTGGGAAGGTTCTTCTCACTGAGAGCGGTCTTTACACGTATAAAGTGTGGGGTCAGAACTCTTCAACCAACCTCAACCCAACGGACGATGCAGTAGTTGCGTTGCTCGAACAAGGGACGTTGAATGTAGCCGGAGCGACAGGATACGACATCCCAGACATCACTATCCCCGATAATATCATATATTACCAATAATGGAATTAATCCAACTCAATCAATACGAAGAGCGATCCTATCGGGAGACAGCTAACAAGATGGGCTTCGTCAATTACGGAGACGACAACCTCTTTCCGCAATACCTTGTTGACCTCTATCATTCGTCCGCTACACACAACGCATTGTCGACAACTATTGCGATGATGATATTTGGTGAAGGGTTTGACGCTACGACCTTAGACGGAAGGCTTGCTTTTGACCAATGGAATCTAAACGACGAACTGCGGAAGGCGTGTCTCGACTTCAAGATACAAGGCGGGTTCGCTCTCGAGGTGAATTGGAGTATCGACCGAACGACTATCGCCAACGTCTCACACCTCCCCTTCGAAAATATCCGCTCGGGGTTTGTCAATGAAGATGAGAAAGTCGAGTACTATTACTACTCGAAGGACTGGAAAGACAGCCGCGAAGAGCCGTCGGAGATATGCACGTTTAACCCTGAGAGGAATATCGAACACCCGACTCAGATACTTTAC
>Ga0233398_1000933_pt1 | contig 12273 bp, 12 predicted proteins | sample 38DmetaG_FD_182697 | JGI IMG/M metagenome (GOLD analysis project Ga0233398, IMG submission 182697) | Seawater microbial communities from Monterey Bay, California, United States - 38D | ecosystem: Environmental > Aquatic > Marine > Coastal | place: USA: California | collected 2016-10-02
TATCTTGGGTGAAGAGGAGTTAAAATTCAAACACCTGAACCTTTCATAACAAGAGTCATTATATGATGAGTGTCAATCAAATCTTTTGGTGTAATACTGATGTTCGATATTTCCAATGAGTTATCTAAAATGAAAGCTTCATAAATTGTGAAGCTTTTTTTATGGAATAAAACCTGGTACTCGCATCAAAATGTTTATTTAATTAATAAGCTTTGATCATGTTAGCATGGCCGGTATTCATTGTAAAGTCATCCTTTCGGCCCATTTCGACCTCTTTTTAATTAAAATTATTTTAAGTTTTAGTTCTAGGTATAAGATTTTACCTTTTTAAAACCTTCTTACTAACTTGTTCCTTACCGTTGCTTAGTTTAAAAATGTAGTAACCTTTAGAGATTATATTTATGTCTAAACTATTTTTACCTGGATATACTCTCTTTTTCTTGATTAGTTTACCGTGTATATCAATAATTTCTAACAGAAGCTCTTGATCTGTTTCTATATAATAAACATCATTAACTGGATTTGGATACATAAGTAAATTTCCTAATGTATGGTTCATTACACTTAATGTATTCGTACTCCCCAACAATGTAATCTTATTCTCTTCAATTAAATAATACAGGGTTTCAGGTTCTCCAATATTTCCATTAGGGTCCGTTACAATTAAATGAAATTTATAAACGCCGTTTTCTAGTGATGTTATATCGATATTACTTAACTCAGTAACCTCTGAGGTAAGTTCTCCACTGAAAGTTAGAGTGGAATAAGTATTACCCTTAGAGGAAGTATCTTCATTATCAATATCTAAATTATAAGAACCTCCAACATCTTGTGTTTCTATTATGACCTCAATTATGAAGTCATCTAGAGAGCTAGTCCCCTCATTTTCCAAATTTGTTCGAGAATAATATGCTTTTGGATACACAACATCTTTAGTATACGCTGTTGTTTTTGTTGCTACTAATCGATCATCAGCATCTGTAAGTTGTACGGTTAAATTAACCTCGCCATCTAAAATACCAGTGGTATTTAAATTTTCTACAATTTGTTCATCTGCACTTAAACTACCCTCGCTTCTTACAATTGCACCACCACCAAATCGTGAATAAATGGTAGCTACATAGTTAAGCCCTGCACAAGGTTTACAAGACATTTTTGCTTTTATAGATTCAACATTGCCAGCATTAATTACTTTATCTGTAATTTCAATTTCTAGCGGTTCTTCTAATTCAATATTAGATTCAATAATATCAAAACGTACATATTCTTCAAAATTATAGCTTCTTGTGTTACCTACTTTATCTATAATAACGATATCAGAAATCCCCCAAACACCAGCTGCAGAACCTTGAGGTAGTACTAAATCAAATCGGTAATTACGCCATTCAGAATCTAAAACTGGTTCAGTGTCACCTAAATCAAGATCTGGATGATTCATCGTTGCATTCCCTGTTTGATACCCAAATTTTTCGCCTTTTGGATCTCTAAGGGTTAAACTTACCTTATACACACCAGCTTCATGACCAGGAAAATCCGATAAATCTCTCGCGTTAAAATTAATATCTACTCTTGTTTCTCCATTAGGTGCCTGTGGGTTTGTGGGTTCAGCAACAACAGTAATATTATTTAAATCTATCTCTGGCTTTACAATATCGGGGTATTTTGTTTCTACGTAAACCGAATCTTTAAGTGCTGCAAAACTATTAAAATTATTAGCAAATCCTGCATTATCAGGATCATTTGAAAAGTTAACACCACTATAGTTTCCTGCAGGATCGCCCGTATATAAACTAGTTGTGGCATAATAACCAGAAGGATAATAATCTGGAATATACATGTATCCAATATTTGTTTTTATCGTATCTTGAGGGTTAATAGTTCGAGAATTGACTTCTTTGAAATAAGTTTCTGCTTGATCTGGGTTAGGAAAATCTATTCTGGAGATATCTCCATTATACCTTAGAGGTGTATTTATTTCCTCCCACTTTGATACTATTTTTATCGCTTGCCCAGCTGTACCATTAGCATCTATTTCGCCGTTATTGTTAAAAGTACTATCTATAACAGAAAGATTGTAGTCTAAAAACTTTGGGGATATCAAATCTTCTTTAGGGTTTTCAATAAATAGCTTCGCACCAACTGTAGAGGTGTTTTCATATCTTTGATTTCCTACTTGATCCCAAGTTCTCAAACTAGCTAAAGTCCAATAACCAGATTTTGCAAATTTACTTAAACTTGCAGAGCCTACTAAAACAGAATCTATACTACCATTTACTGGGCTTAACCCGATATCAAAAATAGTCCCAATAGAGGAAGCAAAACGAACATAGGCTCCTGTCGCACCGTCTACAGCAGGATTTTCAGAAGCTAAACGGATTTTCATAGTAACTTTTTTATCTTCTTCAGACTCACCTTCTACTTCCAAATCGAGTTCTACTATTTTACCCGGAAAAGTATAGTCTGGGTATAAATTATACACTGTAAAAGTTAAATCTTCTCGTATTAAAGATACATAACGAGTACCATGCATAATACGGTCTCTAATAAATTCATATTTTTTTTGAGATACATTAATTAACCGGTCTGGGTTTGTTAAATAAATGGCAATAGATTCTGCCATATCTTCATTTGGGTTTTTTGCATGTGCATAGGCAGATACAAACTCGGTAGTATTATAGGTAGTCCATCCTCCAGAAGCTGCATCTTCAAACCAACCCCCTATTTCTATCCAATCTTCTTTTGTGGTATCGTCAAAGGTATATTCCCATAGAAAATGTGCTTTTTCGTGTAAAATTAAACGTCTTGTATCACTTAGATTTCCGCCAATAAAAGCTTTGCTCATAAACTCTATCGTTTTTAAACCAGTCCAAGCAATTGCTGCGGCTTGTTTATAGTTTGGATCAGGATGATCTTGCCCATCTATTCTACGTACTAAATATTTTAAACCTTCTTGCTTATGAAATCCTTCTGGTAGTTCTTCAAACATGGCTAAAATTTCTAATTTTTCTGTTTTGTAAAAATCTTGAAAATTAGAGTTATCATCACCCATATAGGTGCCGTTTTCTTCTTCAAAAACTTGTGCAAATTCATTTGGTTTTACAAATTGAATACCAAAACGTTCTCTAGCCAACCAATTTAATACTTCTTCATTATTGGCAAAATCGGTAATAAAATTTACTACGGCATGATATAATCGTTTGGAATAAAACTTACCGCGAATTCCATCTAGTTTAACAATTTGAGGATTGGCATAAGTAAAAGCGCTTTGACTAATAGTAGCGTAAGGTACCTCTCCAGAGTTATTAATGGTTATGTCCTCACTTAACTCCTGGTCTGTTAACATAAAAATACCTCTCACATTTTCTCCTGCAGCAAAATCTATACTATTTCCTTCGCCATAGGGGTCATAGGGTAAATTAGAAAACATTTTATATAGTCGGTAACTATCTTCTTTCGACCAAGGTTTTATGGAGTCAGACAAAACTACACCATATTCAGTCCTTAACTTAATAGAAGAAAAATCTGTTGGTACATTTACAGTATCGTTTAATACTACAATTTCTGTCGGTTCTGCAATATAAGATTGTGTTGAGTGCCCAGCAGCCGAACCATCATCCACCCAATTGTAAGAATAATTACCTTGGCTAGCTTCGGTAAGTGTAAATAAGACTGATGTAACCGTTGGAATTTCAATTACTTTTTGGGATGGGTAGGTGTATCCTGTGGCATCTAGTTTAACCGCCCATTCTCCACTATCTAATGTGAAGTCTACGGAAGATGTATTTCCATTGTTATATTTAGCATATTTTTTATAAAGTTGTTCAGCTCCTTTTTGAACAATTACGGTTATGGAATCATTCTCTTTTATGCCATCAACTTTAACTGTAAGTTGAGCATTTAGCATATGATAATAAAATAAAAAAGAAATTAATAAGTATTTTTTTTTCATACTTCTAAGAGATTTAGTTGATGCAAGTAAAAAACATCTCAATTTTGATAGTAGAGGTGTTCATAATTTTAGATTTAACAAATATAATTATTTATCTCTTTTTCACAATAAAATTCCCACAACAAATGTATTCCATTTAAACCTATTATTATGTTCACTTTGTGTTCATTTCATTTTATTTGAGTTATGATTTATTTAATAGGAAGTATTCTCTTTCTTTCACTTAATAATATTTTATGGGAAAAGTATGCGCCAAAGCTAAGTCCTTTAAATCTTATAAGTAGAAGAACTATATATACAGTTTTGTATACATTTTTAATTATATACTTAATTGCTTTCAGTAATTCTATGGTTTTGTAATCACCAAAATCATATTAGTTCAACTTTTCATAATAAGAGTCATTATGTGATGAGTGTCGATTAAGTCTTTTGGAGTTAGACTTATGTTCGATATTTCGATTGGGTTATCTACTAAGAAACTCCTTGAGAAATCAAGGAGTTTTTTTTATGCCATATTTTTTTACGCCATTTTGAAAAAACACACATTAACTCTTTTTTCTAAAAAACACTTTGGATTTTTCAAAATTGAATTGTTATCAAATACAGATTCTAATGTGTATACTATTCTTCAACTTAAGATCAAAAGACGATCTAATAATTTATTTAATAGTTAATTAATGATAAAATAACTTGCAAATTAAAATTAATAATTTTATGTTTGATGTAAATCAATATATCAAAAATCATGAAAAAATTATTTATTATTCTAGTTTTGAGTTCGAGTATTTCTAATGCTCAATGGATTCAAAAATCATCTTGTAAGAAGAGTGCTGAAAAAATCACTAACGCAGCAATAGAATCAATAGCGAACCTTGAGTATTTATCTGCCATGGGAATTGCCAAGGCAGCACTGTTGTTAGATCCAAATTGTGGATGTGCCCAACTAGTTTTAGCTGCTGTTAGTAGCCCAAACCCAAATTGGGGAAGTCAAAAATCAAAGCTTGAAGCTATAGATGTTTCAAAACTTAGTGCTGAAGAAAAAACATGGCATAGTTTTCTTATGACCTCCCGAGAAGATAGACCTGATGTTGCAAAATCAGCAATGGCAAAACATCCGGAAAGTCCCTTAATTAACTGGTTGGCTACAACACCAGCTGATTTTAATACTTATAAAATATTTGCTGAAAAATTTCCTGAGCAAGCGTCGGCATCTTATAATATGATGTCGTATGCTTATTTAAGAGGAGATTATGGTGAGCCAAATCAAGAGATGGCAATGGATTATGTAGAACGTTCTCAACAGATGCACTATGGACCAAACTCTTATGATTCAATGGCAGAACACTATGCATCTATAGGGGAATATCAAAAAGCACTAGAACTTCAATTGAAAGCAGTTGATTTTGCCCAATTTGGTTCCCCTTATTGGAATTTTGCAAGAATATATTATGCAAAAGTGAACCAAGAGAATATCTCTAAACAATTAATAAAAAATCAAAAAGAAGCTCAAGATGCAATAACAGCAAATGACTATGAGACATATTCAAAGTTTATGCATCCAGATATTAATCATATGACAGGAGATTCTAATTTGTCACCATTTTATACGTTTAATAAAGCCTCATTTGAGAGGGAACGAGTAATTACTTGGAAAAGTTTTGAATTAGAAAATATGGATGTGAATTATTCTCCAGATATGAAAACAGCTGTTCTCACATTTTATGCATCAGGAAGTTATATTTTTAATGATACCGACAAAGAGGTTGCTTACAGTACAAGAGGTTCTTCCGTTTGGGTTAACACTGATCAAGGATGGAAAATTATGCATAGCTCATGGGCTCCTAATAAAAATGGAGTTGGAATACCTGAATAATTATTTAAATAGGTTTGTTTACTGAAACAATAAAAAAATTAAAAAATCAAATCAATTAATTATGAAAAAAATCATTTGTTTATTAGCTCTAATGTTCATTTCAATTAATGGTATGGCCCAAGATGGAGCATTAACAGCTGAGGAAAAAAAATCTATTTTAGAAAATAGTCCATTTAATTCGGTTTATCCTAGTTCTATACTAAAAAGCTCTGATGCATATTTTAAAGCACAGATGGGGTTATACAAAGAAGGGGCAATTGCGGAGAAAGAAGCACATCTAGTTGCTATAGGAACTTCGGCCGCCGTAAAATGCCAGTATTGTATACCATATCATATATCGGAATTAAAACGATTAGGTGCAACAGAAGATGAAATTAAAACTGCTGTTTTAATTGCTGCTGATATAATGAAAATGAGCACACTCTTTTATGGAAACGAATTTGATTTAGAGGCATTCAAGAAAATGCTTTCTGGGAATTAATCATATTTAAACATTAATTACAAATCAAATGAAAAAAGTAGTTTATGTATTGTTCTTGTTTGTAAGTGTTTCGTTTGCACAAGATTTAAAATGGGATTCAAGTGCATTAATTAATGCAGATTTTACAATTGATGCTGTTCATACCAAAGATGGAGTAAATTATGAATTATCTGCCACAGGTGAGGCAGGACCTTATGGGAGAGTTTATTTATCTTATGTATTTACAAACCATAATGACAGTATGGAAAGCGGTGAATTTACTGGTTTTATATGGACACAAATGGGAGAGGAAATTACAAAAGGAACTACGCAGGGTGTTTATAGAAAACAAGGTAAAGTTTTTAAAATGTATGCACTTGATAATCTTACAAATGAAAAAACATATGTAGTAAGTGGTATTGCAGATTTTGTAAAGAAAACACTAAAGTTTAAAGCATCTGAAGTTAAAGAATAAAAAAAAGGTATAAAAAACTTAAAATTCCCAATTATGAAAAAAATGAAAAAATTACGTGTTGTATTGTCTTTTTTAATTGTTGTATTTACTACATTTTCTTGTATTAAAACTCCAAATAATTTAAAAGAAAAAAAGAATTCAAAAACCAAATATATTTATGAAGCTTCTTATTTAGATGATTTTAAAATAGGAAATAATGAATTGGTTTTAAAAGTTCAGAAGATGCACCAATATCTTATTGAAAAAGACTTTAAAATGGCTGCTACTTTTTTCGATGATGATATTGTTTTTATACTTGAAGACGGTATTATACTCGAAGGAAAATCTACAGTTGTAAAACATATGGTTGACAACTTTTCAGTAATTAAAATTCAAGATTATGAAGTGGATATAAACTTTTCAGTAACAGGTGATAACGGAGACGAGTGGGTGTTTCTTTGGGATAATGCTAATATTCTACTTCCTGATGGTAATTCAGCTAAATATGATTGGATGGAAGCTTTCCAGTTTGTTAACGGGAAAATAACTAAAATAAATCAGTTCTCAAGACCAATAATCAAATAACTTAAAAACGAAAAAAATAATTATTCTTATACTAGGTTTGTCATTGTATACATGTAACGAGCCTTACGCTAATCTTACAACTAACGATGAAAAATCTCAAATAATAAAAACTTTATTTCAAAAAGTTGGTGAGGAAAATATTGATTATTTAAAAGAAATATTTTCTGATAGTATGCAACTTGTTGATCCACACGGTAATAAGCTTGATAAGATAGGGTTTATTGCAGGAGTAGAAAATCTATACGATCTGTTTGATGAAATAACGGTGGAAAACATGGATGGAGATGCATTAGGATCAGAGGTTGAAACCGCTACCTACAATAACGGTATTGTTTGGACTAATATTTGGAATACTTTCTCTGCCACAGGCAAATATACCAATCAAAAAGTATCTTTTCCATTTCATATATCATATCAATGGGAGGGAGATAAAATTATAAAAGAGGTTCAATTTTTTGATACATCAGTAATTGAAAAAGAAATGAATGCAAAAGATGCAGCAAATAATACATCACAAAAAGTGGTTGCCAATATAGATATGACGGTTAACACAGGTTACTCTACAGAAGATGTAAAAGCATTTTTAGAAAAATTAAACAAATTTATCCGTACGAAGGAACCCAACACTTATGACTATAGTTATTTTATTTCTGAAGATGGCAAACGCATTACTTTAATTGAAAAATTTAGAACGTCAGAAGATTTTATTTACCATGTTGATAATTTTGAGAATGGACCCAACATTACAACTTTCATGAAAATGTTTACGTTTAAATCTTTTGTAATTGCTGGTAATACTTCTGAAGGCTTGAGAGAGCGCATCAAAGCTTATCCTGTAGATTACCGTGGTAATATCGGTGGTTGGATATATTAATTTTAAAAACTTTAACTAATAAATTATATAATATGAAAACTTTAAAAAAAATAATTTTAGCGATTACAGTAATACTTTTCGTTTCATGTAGTGGTAATCCTAATTATGAAAAAAACTTAGCAACAGCGCAAAAATTATTTGAACTTCATGGAGAAGAGAAGCTTGACGAACAGCTTGCTCTAGTAAGTGAGGATATTAAAATATATACACCAATGTATGGGTCTTCAGAGCCAATGGGTTACGATGTATATGCATCTATGTTAAAAGGATATCATGATAATTTTGAGGATGTTAAGTACAATGCTCAAGCTTGGCTCCCTGGTGTTGATACATTGTCTCTAAAACCAGATGGAAGTGTTAGGACGTATGGTACTTGGACAGGAAAAAATTCCACTACAGGAAAACAGATAAACCTAAGTGGCTATTGGTACTTTAACTTTGATGCAGATGGGAAGGTTATCGCTCAAGGAGACTTTTTTGATTATGGAGGAATGATGCAAGCTGTTGGTCCTAAAAATCCGGTTTTAGTTACCCTTAAGGTTTTGCCAGGTAAAAAACAGGCTATGATAGATCTTCTTAATACTCCTGATGGTTTACAAACAACAAGAGACTATGACGGTAGTTTATCTCTTGAGGCATTTTTTAACGATGAGACCTACACATATTATATTTACGGAGATTGGGCATCATATGAGCATTATCAAAAATATCTTGACTGGAGATTTAATGATGATGAAAGCAAAATGGCACAAAAAGTTATGGCTCTTTGTGAGGGAGGGCAACAAGGATTAATCCCAGTATTTCCAAATACTGATTATTCTTCATTTAATAAGTCAAAATAAAAATAAAATGAAAAATCTTAAAAAAATAATTTTAATCTTAATAGGAATAGTTTTTGTTTCATGTGATAGTAATACCAATTACGAGAGAAATTTAGCAACCGCTAAAAAGTTATTCGCTGAAATGGGAGAAGAAAATATTAATGCACAACTTGCTTTAGTTAGTAAAGATATTAAGTTTTATTCAACAATTTATGATGCTTCTAATCCGTTAGGGTTTGAGGCATATAAATCTCTTACAAAAAGTTATCATGATAACTTTGAAGATATTAAATACAATGCCCAAGCTTGGTTGCCAGGAGTTGATACTTTATCACTTAAGCCAGATGGAAGTGTTAGAACATATGGAACTTGGACAGGGAAAAACTCAATTACTGGTAAAAAGATTAATCTAAAAGGGTATTGGTATTTTAATTTTGACGATGAAGGTAAAATCGAGTCTCATGGTGAATTTTTTGATCATGGAGGAATGATGAAAGCACTATCTTCGAATATTAGTTTATCTTCAACAGCACAAGCTATAAAAAACTATAAAATAAATTTTAAGTGGCAAAAAGGATTTGAAGATTGGTCAAAAGTACCTACTACACCAGATTATCATATGATAGCTCCAGGTTTAAGGCTTGAAGCCAAGGGTGCAGATGAAATTAATAGCATTATATTCGGTTTTGTAACAGAAGCACAACTAGTTCAAGAATTAGTAAATATTACAGAACATGGACCATATGTAACTTGTTATTTAAAACTAACTACAAAAGAGGGTGAAAAATTTGATGGTGTAGAGGTTTTTAAATTGGATGAAAAAGGACGTGTTACTAATATTTGGGCGCTTTAAGTTATAAACGTACTCAAAAATATACTTATTACTTTAATAGTATAATCCTATTTTAAAAAAACATTAAATCAATAATTTTTAATACACAAAAACTTAAAATAAAAACCAATGAGAACTTACTTTTTATTAATACTGTCAATTTTATTGTTCAGTTGTAAACAAGAATCTATTAAAAATACCCAAATAGGGTTCGAAATTTCTAATAAAGGAGAAAAACTTATTTTAAACGCAGGAGAAATGGCATCAGTTGCTATTTGGGAAAAATATATTGATGCTCACAATAACAGAGACATTGCAGCAATTAAATCTATGAATGCTAAAAACATTAAGGTATACGGTCCAAGAGGAGAGTTTATAGAGGGTTTAGAGGCACATGAAGAGTTTCTTAAAGTTTGGTTTAGTACCAATAAGCCAAAATGGAGTCCAAAATATTATATTGCTAATAATGTAGCAAATACTAATGGTGATATAGAGCAGTGGGTAACTTCAAGTTTAAACTTAAGTTTAGTAGATGGAGATAAAGTTTTGAAAGTTGTACAGGTTCATGACGCTTTGATTAAAGATGGTAAAGTTCAAAAATTTTATGTTTACGAACGTATAAAGCAAGATAATGAGGAGTAATTTGGCTTGTTAAAAAAATATAAAATGTTTTTAAAAAGTTATTTATTACTAATTTTTTGAACCTTAACTTTAGGTGATTCTAAACTCCTATAGCTTGATTAACTTCATTCAATAATTTTTCTTTGAAAGTTAAATAATTTTTCAATTTAGAATTCTGAAAAGCTTTTCGATTGCCAAGAATATTTTCCTTAATTTTTAGTTGATCTTCATTTAAAATTGATTCATCTATATCCATAATAGAAAATAGATAAAGTTCTGTAATAATAGTCAACGTAGAAACTCCTTTTTCAGTAGCTATATATTGTCTACTTTTTTTTGTACTGTTTGGATTTAAAAGTATTATTAAACCTTTATCAGTAAGTGTTTTAAGTCTGTTTGTTAAAATATTTGTGGCAATTTTTTCTTTTGAATTCAGAAACTCTTTGAATCTTGTTTTGTGATGTAGCAACATGTCTCTTAAAATAAGTAAGGACCAATGGTCACCTAGTAAGTATGTTGATTTTGCAATTGCACACGTTAATTCTATATCTTTTAATGCCATCCCGCAAATTTACTATGTTTTTATTATTAATTAAACGTTAAAACCCTGTTTTTTACAAAAAACAGGGTTGCATTTATTAATAATAAATCTTTAATACTTTATTGTTTACGTTTTAAAATATTTATTTCAAAATCTTTTATAAGTTCAAATTTACCACGTGATGAAATTAATTTAATAAATTTTGGATTTTTTTCTAGCTTGTCATAAAGTAATAAATGATCATCAGTATCTTTTCCCGTTAATGCTAACCAATGCGTCGCTCCATTTGGAAGTCCAAAATCATAAGTTCCAAATCCAACGACTCTTCCTTTAAAATCATCAGCAAATTCACTCACTATCTTATCATGCCCTTCTTTAAATTGATTTTGGTCAGTTACTTTAATATCCCATATATGTCCCATAGAATATTTCTCAGTATCTCCTTCTTGCCAACTCAGTATTCTTCCTGAATAAAAAGGGCCCCATTCTTCAACGTAGTTTCGCATCTTAGACCAGAAGGCGTCATTTTTATTTGGGTCAATAGCGTCCTCATCAATTAAATCTACACCTAAAGTAGACATAAAAATAAGTCTATGAGTCATCCCTTCAGTTCTACCTCTTCCAATGCGTTCTAGAACAATACCACCTTTATTCACTTTTACATCTTTAAATAAATTGTCAAAATCCTCAGCAATTTTATCTTGAGTAAATTGTTTTACTTTAATTTCTAAAACAGTAAATGCCATAGTTTGAGCTTTAATAGATAAAGCAGCAAAGGCTACAAAGAAAGTTAAAATTAATTTTTTCATAATAGTTAAATTTTTATTAGTTAATTATTTTAAAATACTAATATAATTTATTTAGTTGCAAAATACAACTAATTTAAAAAAACTTAACTTAAACTTAATTTAATAAATTTTATCGAATTCGAGTATAAATTCAATCATGTGAATTATCAATTCAAAATCTCTTGTTGTAAAACTAATGTTCGATATTTCGAATGTATTATCTACTAAAACAATAAAACGGTTATACTATTATAAAGTGTAACCGTTTTTTTATTTTTACAGCATGTTAAAAAATATTATTTACATCTTTTCCCTGCTTTTGTTAGCCTCATGTACCAAATCAACAAACACTTCTTCTATTAAGGTTGTTGGTGAAATGAGAGACGTGATGTGGAAAGGAGATTTAAAAGGTAAGATTGCAACAGATTCATTAAATAATAAAGAAACCTATGGATTAGGACCTATTGAGTTTTTG
>Ga0233398_1000940_pt1 | contig 12231 bp, 7 predicted proteins | sample 38DmetaG_FD_182697 | JGI IMG/M metagenome (GOLD analysis project Ga0233398, IMG submission 182697) | Seawater microbial communities from Monterey Bay, California, United States - 38D | ecosystem: Environmental > Aquatic > Marine > Coastal | place: USA: California | collected 2016-10-02
ATTGTGGAAAAAATGTTTTATTAGCTCACGAAAGATTAGCTATTGTTGACCCTGCCTCAGGAAATCAACCAATTTATAGTGATGATAAAAATTTAATTTTAGCTGCTAACGGTGAAATTTATAATCATCAGCAATTAAGAGCTCAACTTAGTTCTGATTATGCTTTTCAAACTAATTCGGATTGTGAAATAATCCTAGCTCTTTACAAGGAAAAAGGAGTGAATTTTATTGATGATTTGAACGGTATTTTTGGTTTTGTTCTGTACGATGAACAGAATGATGAATATTTAATTGCTCGTGATCATATGGGGATTATTCCTTTATACATGGGTTGGGACAAACATGGGACTTTTTATATTTCTTCTGAGCTTAAAGCTTTGGAGGGGATTTGTAATAAAATTGAGATTTTTCCCCCTGGACATTTTATGTCTAGCACGGATAATCAGCTAGTAAAATGGTACGATAGAGATTGGATGAATTTTGATTCTGTAAAAGACAATAAAACAAACCTAGAGGATTTACAAACTGCTTTAGAAAATGCTGTTCACAGGCAACTTATGAGTGATGTTCCCTACGGTGTATTATTGTCAGGTGGTTTAGATTCCTCAATTACCTCTGCACTTGCTAAAAAATATTCAAAAAATAGAGTTGAGTCAAACGATGTTAAATCTGCTTGGTACCCTCAACTTCATTCGTTTGCTGTAGGTTTGAAAGGTTCTCCCGATTTAATAGCTGCTCAAAAGGTAGCTGACCATATTGATTCTATTCACCATGAAATAACGTTTACTGTACAAGAAGGTTTAGATGCTATTAAAGACGTTATTTATCATCTGGAAACCTATGATGTAACTACAATTAGAGCTTCTACGCCAATGTACTTGATGGCTAGAGTTATTAAATCTATGGGTATTAAAATGGTTTTATCTGGAGAGGGGGCTGATGAAATTTTTGGTGGTTATTTGTATTTTCATAAAGCACCCGATTCTAAAGAATTTCACGAGGAAACTGTAAGAAAATTAGATAAATTATATCAATACGATTGCTTAAGAGCTAATAAGTCTTTGGCAGCTTGGGGAATTGAAGGTAGAGTTCCGTTTTTAGATAAAGAATTTATTGATGTTGCAATGAGAATTAATCCAAAAGACAAGATGATTAACTCTGAAAAAATGGAAAAATGGGTTTTAAGAAAAAGTTTTGAACAGTACCTTCCTGAATCAGTAGCTTGGAGGCAAAAGGAGCAATTTAGTGATGGAGTAGGATACGATTGGATAGATAGTTTGAAAGATTTAGTGAATGAAAAGGTAACTGATGACATGTTTAAAAATGCAAAATTCACTTTTCCTTTCCAAACTCCAATGTCAAAAGAAGAGTATTACTACAGATCGATTTTTGAGGAACATTACCCATCAGAAACTTCTGCTACCACAGTTCCTTCAGTTCCCTCAGTTGCATGTAGTACACCAATTGCATTAGAATGGGATAAGACATTTAAAAATCTAAATGATCCGTCTGGTAGATCAGTTTCTAACGTCCATAATGACTCTTATTAATTGATAATAATTTTAAGTTAAAATTGTTGATAACTTACCCCTATTCAACTCTGATAATTAACTAATTTATTTTGTTAATTAGTTATATTTGTTTTAACCGAAAATTTATTAAAAATCATATAAAATGAGCGAAGAAATAGATAAGAATCAGTATTCTGCTGATAGTATACAGGCTCTTGAGGGAATGGAGCATGTTAGAATGAGACCATCGATGTATATTGGCGATGTTGGTGTGCGTGGTTTACATCACTTAGTTTATGAAGTTGTTGATAATTCTATAGATGAGGCAATGGCTGGCCATTGTAACGAAATTAATGTTTCAATAAATGAAGATAATTCAATTTCTGTTGATGATAATGGTAGAGGAATTCCTGTAGGTATTCATAAAAAAGAAGGTGTTTCTGCTTTAGAAGTAGTAATGACAAAGATTGGAGCAGGAGGTAAGTTTGATAAGGATTCTTACAAAGTGTCTGGCGGATTACACGGCGTAGGTGTTTCTGTAGTGAATGCATTATCAGATCATCTTACTGCAAGAGTATTTAGAGAGGGAAAAATTTGGATTCAGGAATACAGTAAAGGAAAAGCCTTGTTTCCAGTCAAGCAGGATGGTACCACATCAAAAAAAGGTACCGAAGTTACATTTAGACCAGATAAATCAATTTTTAAAGAATCTCAAGAATATAGCTACGAAACTTTAGCTAACAGAATGAGAGAATTATCTTTTTTAAATAAGGGAATTACTATTTCTTTAACTGACAAACGAACTAAAGTTGACGGCGAGTATGTTAAAGAAGTTTTTAAATCTGAAGAGGGTTTAAAAGAATTTATTAGATTTTTAGATGAAAACAGAGAGCCTTTAACATCTGATGTTATTTCAATGGAAGGAGAGAAAAATGGTATTCCTGTTGAAGTAGCGATGATTTATAATACATCATTTTCAGAGAATCTACATTCTTATGTGAATAATATTAATACTCATGAAGGAGGGACTCATTTAGCAGGTTTTAGAAGAGGTTTGACATCAACTTTAAAAAAGTATGCTGATTCATCTGGAATGCTTGAAAAATTAAAGTTTGATGTTGCTGGTGATGATTTTAGAGAGGGTCTTACAGCCATAGTTTCAGTTAAGGTTGCTGAGCCTCAATTTGAAGGTCAAACTAAAACTAAATTAGGAAACAGGGAGGTAAACTCTGCTGTGTCTCAAGCGGTTTCTGAAATGCTTGAGAACTATTTAGAAGAAAATCCTATGGATGCTAAAATTATTGTACAAAAGGTTATTCTTGCCGCTCAAGCTAGACATGCAGCTAGTAAGGCTCGTGAAATGGTTCAAAGAAAAACAGTAATGAGTGGAGGAGGATTGCCTGGGAAACTTTCAGATTGTTCAGAACAAAATCCAGAACTTTGTGAAGTTTTTTTAGTTGAGGGAGACTCTGCAGGTGGAACAGCTAAACAAGGAAGAGATAGAAATTTTCAAGCTATTTTACCATTGAGAGGTAAGATACTTAATGTTGAAAAAGCCATGCAACATAAAGTTTTTGAAAACCAGGAAATAAGAAATATATATACTGCTCTTGGCGTTACAATTGGAACAGAAGATGACAGTAAAGCTCTTAATTTAGAAAAATTAAGGTATCATAAGGTTGTAATTATGTGTGATGCTGATGTTGACGGTAGTCACATTGCAACACTGATTTTAACTTTCTTTTTTAGATATATGAAAGAACTTATCGAAAACGGAAATATTTATATCGCTACACCTCCATTATATCTTGTTAAGAAAGGTGCTAAGAAATTATATGCATGGAATGATGAGGAAAGAGATAAGATTATGGATGATTTTGGACAAGGAGTTTCAATTCAGAGATATAAAGGTTTAGGAGAAATGAATGCTATTCAGCTTTGGGACACTACAATGAATCCAGAGTTTAGAACTTTTAGAAAGGTAACAATTGATAACGCAGTTGAAGCTGACAGGGTATTTTCAATGTTAATGGGTGACGAAGTTCCACCAAGAAGAGAATTCATTGAAAAAAATGCTACATACGCTAATATCGACGTCTAATAAAAAATTATTAAATAAATGAAAGTAACTATTGTAGGTGCAGGAAATGTTGGATCAACTTGTGCAGAAGTAATTGCAACTCAATCTATTGCAAGTGAAGTTGTTCTTTTAGATATCAAAGAAGGTTTTGCTGAGGGTAAAGCATTAGATATGATGCAAACTCAAACAACTATAGGTTTTGGAACAAAAATAATTGGAACCACTGGTGATTATTCAAAAACATCTGATAGTGATGTTGTAGTTATTACATCTGGTATTCCTAGAAAACCTGGAATGACAAGAGAGGAGTTAATTGGAATTAACGCAGGAATAGTAAAAACAGTTTCTGAAAATATTTTAAAACATTCTCCGAATACAATTATCGTTGTTGTTTCTAATCCTATGGACACTATGACTTATCTAGCACTAAAATCAACTGGATTACCTAAAAATAGAGTAATAGGTATGGGAGGTGCTTTAGACAGTTCTAGATTTAAAACATATCTTTCGCAGGCACTCGATAGACCTGCAAATGATATTCATGGAATGGTAATAGGTGGTCATGGAGATACTACAATGATTCCATTAACAAGATTAGCTACTTATAATGGCTTACCAATTTCTGACTTAATTTCTGAAGAAGAATTAGAAAAGGTTTCAGCCAGTACGATGGTTGGAGGAGCAACACTTACTAAACTCTTAGGTACATCAGCTTGGTACGCACCTGGTGCTTCAGTTGCTTTTTTAGTAAAATCAATTTTAAATGATGAAAAGAGAATTATTCCATGTTCAGTATTTTTGGATGGAGAGTATAACCAAGATGACATTTGTATTGGTGTTCCATGTATTATTGGAAAAAATGGATGTGAAAAAATTATAAATTTAAAATTAAACGATCAGGAAATGGTAAAATTTGCTGACAGTGCATCAGCTGTTAGAAAAATGAATTTAGCTCTGTAGGTACAATCAATCTAATAAATTACTTTGATGTTTATTTTTAGAATTGCTTTATCATCAAGTAAATCATATATTTGCTCGTTTTAAAAAAAGAACTCATAAATAAAATATTATGCATAATAATGGTCTAATAAAGTTTTTTGCTTTTTGTTTCACTCTTGTAAGTGTTTATCAGATTTCATTCACTTTTATAACATCAGGCATTGAGGATAGTGCTTCTGAATATTCTATAAAATCTATTTCAAATCAACAAGAAAATTTTGTTGATTTAAGAGAAGAAAAATATAATAATTATTTAGATTCAATTTCTGATGAGTCTGTTCTTGGCTTCACAACATATAAAAGTGCAAAAAATAAAGAATTAAATAAAGGTTTAGATTTAAAAGGAGGTATAGATGTTACTCTCCAAGTATCAGTTAAGGATATATTAAAAGGTCTCTCAGAAAACTCTAAAGATCCTGTATTTAACAAAGCATTGAACGATGCTGATATTTTGCAAAAAGAATCTGATGATACTTATGTGGAATCATTTTTTAATGCTTTTGAAGAAATTAGTAGTGATACGCCTTTGGCATCTCCAGATATTTTTGCAAATAGATCATTAAGTGACGAAATTAATTTCGAAATGTCTGACGCTGAGGTTAAACCAATAATTAGAAGAAAAATTGATGAATCTATCGTTTCAGCTTTTGAAGTTTTAAGAAAAAGAATAGACAAATTTGGAGTAACTCAGCCCAATATTCAACGTTTAGGTAACTCTGGAAGAATTAGAGTTGAGTTGCCTGGTGCTAAAGATGTAGCTAGAGTTAAAAACCTTCTTCAAAGCACTGCTCAGTTAGAATTTTGGTACACTGAAAAAAACGATGATTTTTTACCTTTTTTATCAAAAGCTAATGAAGCTTTGAAAACTATTTTAGTAGAGGATGATGATAAGTTAGAAATTACGGAAACATCAGAAATTGATGATTTATTAGCTGATGTTGAAGCTAATGATTCAATTAATTCTAGTATTAAAAATCCTCTTTTTGATTATTTAGTTGGAACTGGTTTTCAAGGAGGTCCTGTAATCGCTCAATTTTTAGCAAAAGATCAAAAGAAAATTGAGGAGTATTTGTCAATGCCAGAAATTAGACAGCTACTTCCTTCAGAAAAAAGATTTACTCGTTTCCTTTTTGGCAAGGCCGATCTATCTAATAGTGTTGTTGATCTTTATGCAATAAAATCTAATAGAGATAATAAGCCTCCACTTAGTGGTAGTGTAGTTGTTGATGCGAGTCAATCCTATGACCAGGTTGGTGCAGCAGCTGTTTCAATGCAAATGAATGGAAAGGGTGCTAGAAAATGGGAAGAAATGACAGGTAACGCTTATAAAGATAAAAGCAATATTGCTATTGTTTTAGATGATATAGTTTACTCTGCACCTGGAGTTTCAAGAGGTGCAATTTCTGGAGGTAGATCTGAAATATCTGGTCAATTCACATTAAATGAAGCAATTGATTTAGCTAATGTTTTAAGAGCGGGAAAATTACCTGCTTCAGCTGAAATTATTGAATCTGAGGTAGTTGGCCCATCGCTTGGAAAAGAAAATATTGAAAAAGGTATAAATTCTTTTATTATAGCTCTAATTCTGGTTCTTATTTGGATGATTTTTTATTATGGTAGAGCTGGGATATATGCTGATGTTGCTCTGGTATTGAACTTAGTTTTAATATTTGGAATTTTAGCGGGTCTAGGAGCTGTACTAACCTTACCAGGGATTGCTGGTATTGTTTTAACAATTGGTATGTCAGTTGACGCTAACGTACTTATTTTTGAAAGAATTAGAGAAGAATTAAGAAGAGGAAAAGGTCTCAAGCATTCTGTTGTAGATGGTTTTAGTAACGCATTATCTTCAATTTTGGACGCTAATATTACCACTGGTCTTACCGCATTAATCCTTTTTGTTTTTGGATCAGGTCCAATAAAAGGTTTTGCAACAACTTTACTTATAGGTATTGCTACGTCTTTATTTACTGCAATTTTCATTACAAGAATGTTAGTTGACTCAAGACTATCAAAAGGTAGAATTCTTGATTTCTCTACAACACTTACTAAAAACCTATTTAGTAAACTTTCTATTAGGTTTTTACAAAAGAGAAAAGTAGCTTATTTTGTTTCAGTTTCTTTACTATTAATTAGTTTATATTCATTAAGTACAAACGGATTAAATCAAGGTGTTGATTTTGTTGGAGGAAGAACATATACTGTGAGGTTTGATAATGATGTAAATCAAAGTGAAATACAGGCTTCATTGATTGATGTTTTAGGGAATGCAGAAGCAAAAACATTTGGTTCAGACAATCAATTAAAAATTACTACTAATTATAAAGTTGATGTTGAAGGTATTGAAGTTGATAACGAAATTCAACAAAAGATGTTTGATGCTTTAAAAACTAAGTTTCCTGAAAATTTAACTTATGATGATTTTGTAAATGGAGCTGACGATAAATCTGTTGGAATAATGGGGTCTTCTAAGGTTGGACCTACCATTGCCGATGATATTAAAAAGAATTCGTTTTTAGCAATATTTGGTTCATTATTTGTGGTTTTCTTGTATATTTTGCTAAGGTTTAGAGATTGGCAATACTCTTTAGGAGCCGTTACTGCAGTTTTTCATGATGTTTTAATAGTATTAGGGATATTTTCTTTAACATATTCTTTTATGCCTTTTAATATGGAAATAAATCAAGCCTTTATTGCTGCAGTTCTAACAGTAATTGGATATTCTTTAAATGATACTGTGGTTGTGTTTGACAGGATCAGAGAGTTTAGATTAATAAATAAATCATGGGAGTTTAAAAAAACTGTTAATGGTGCACTGAATAGTACTTTGAGCCGAACTTTAAATACTTCTTTTACTACTTTGGTTGTATTACTTGCTATTTTCCTTTTTGGAGGAGAATCAATTAGAGGATTTATGTTCGCTTTAATTGTTGGTGTTTTAGTTGGTACTTACTCTTCTGTTTTTATCGCTACACCTGTTATGTTTGATACATTAAGAAAAAGTTTAAAGAAATAATTTAAGCATACTTTCTTCTTGAATATAGCATTAGGACTATTCCTATAATTATAAAAGGTATACTTAGCCACTGGCCAGTTGATAAAATTCCTAGAGTATCTTCAAGTCCTCCTTGACTTTCTTTAACATTTTCAACTAACATTCTTATTGAAAAAAGGCAAGTTAAAAACAATCCAAAAATGAATCCTTTGTATTTTTTTAAATCTGTTTTCCAGTAAATGTTCCAAAGAAGAATAAATAATAATAAATAACCGAAAGCTTCGTATAATTGCGCAGGATGTCTTGGAAAAATTTCGCCATTATTTTGAAACACTACACCAAAATTTGAATTAGTATAATTCCCTACAATTTCAGAATTAAAAAAATTTCCAATTCTCACAAACATTCCACCTATCGAAATCGGAATTACAATTCTATCAAAAATCCATAATACTGAATTGTATTTGAATTTGTATTTGTAAATGAACATAGCAGTTATTATTCCAATAGTTGCACCATGACTAGCTAATCCTCTGTAACCTACAAATTTCCAACCATCAATGATTCCAAAAAGAAATGAACTATTTATATCTTTTTTTATAGGAAGAAAAATCTCTATTAAATTATTTTGAAAATAATCCCAATTATAAAAAAACACCTCACCTAATCTTGCTCCAATAAGAGTTCCAAATACTACATATATAAAAAGTGGTTCTACTAATGTAACAGACTTGTTATCATTAATATATATTTTTTGAACAATATAATAGCCTAAAGAAAAAGCTATTATAAACATTACACTGTACCAATATATTGTTAAAGAAAAAACTTCAAAAAGAATTTCATTTGGAGCCCAATCTATTTTAAAAAACATCATAATCTAAATTTTTATTAATTACACTAAGGTATAGGATCATATCCATTTCCGCCCCATGGATTACATTTTAATATTCTTTTAACACTCATTAATGAACCCTTGAAAAGACCATGTTTTGTTAAACATTGTTTAGCATATTCAGAACAAGTTGGAGTATACCTACATGTCGATGGTAATAATGGAGAAATGAAAGATTGGTAAAATTTAATTAAAATTAAAAATGGAAAAATAATAATTCTTTTCATTAAATTAATTCAAATGAAGAGCTGTTTTTATCGTCGTTTAATTGTATTCCAAGTTTAAATAACTCGTCTCTTATTTGATCTGATAATGTAAAGTTTTTATCATTTCTGGCTTGAGATCTTATTTTAATTAATAACTCAACTAGTTCATTTTGAGAATTTGATTTTTCAACCTTACTTATCTCACTATTAAAGCCTAAAATATTAAACAAAATATCATTAAAAGTTATGGCTAGCCTTTCTTTATCCTTAGTGTTTAAATTTTTTGAATTGATTTTAACATTATTTATAAACTTTACACATTCAAATAATTCGGCTATTAACATTGGAGTGTTAAAATCGTCATTCATTTTAGCATAACATTTACTAATCCAAAGGTCTATATCAAAGTCAGAAACCTCACTATTATGATTTAACTTAGAAATTGATAAAAATCCACTCATTAATTTTTTAAATCCTTTTTCTGAAGCAATTAAAGCATCGTTGCTTAGATCCAACACGCTTCTGTAGTGAGCTTGATAAATAAAGAATTTAACAACATTTGGGCTAAATGATTTGCTTAAGATTTTATTGTTACCATTAAAAACTTCGTTAGGTAAAATAAAATTCTCAATTGATTTTGACATTTTTTTCCCATTTAAAGTCAACATATTGGTATGCATCCAAAATTTTGCTGGATTTTTTCCGTCAATTGCTTCGGACTGAGCTATCTCACAATCGTGATGCGGAAATTTTAAATCAATGCCTCCACCGTGAATATCAAAATAATCTCCAAGATATTTTTTACTCATTGATGTACATTCAAGATGCCACCCTGGGAACCCTTTTCCCCAAGGAGAATCCCAAAACATAATATGATTTTTTTCAGCTTTTTTCCACAATGCGAAATCTTGTGGGTTTTTTTTATCAACAGATCCATCTAAAGATCTTGATTGATTTAGCATTTCTTCAATTTTTCTTCCACTTAATTTTCCATAAGTTTTAGATTCATTGAATTTCATAATATCAAAATATACTGAACCATTTTTCTCGTATGCAAATCCAGATTTTAATATTTGTTTTATGCTATCAATTTGTTCAATTATATGGCCAGTTGCACTAGGTTCTATACTAGGTGGTAATGTGTTTAACTTATTTAAAATACTATGGAAATCTAATGTGTATTTTTGTACTACTTCCATAGGTTCTAAATTCTCAAGTCTTGCTTTTTTAGAGACCTTATCTTCACCTGTATCATCTTCATTTTCTAAATGACCTACATCAGTTAGATTCCTTACATATCTTACATTATAACCTAAGTGTTTTAAATATCTGTATATTAAATCAAATGAGATAAATGTCCTGCAATTTCCTAAATGTGCATTACTGTACACAGTTGGACCACAAACATACATACCAACATTGAGTTCTTGAATTGGTATGAATTTTTCTTTTTTGCCAGTTAAGGAATTGTATAATTTTAAATTTTTAGCGTAGTTTGAAATCATTTCAAATTATTTCAGCTTTAATTACTAATATAACCTAAAAATTCTCTTTTAACATTTTTATCCTTAAACTTACCTCCAAATTCAGCAGTAACAGTACTGCAATCTACATCTTTTATTCCTCTCGAATTGACACACAAATGTTTAGCATCAATAACACATGCAACATCTTCAGTACCAAGTGCTTCTTGTAAAGCTTTTACTACTTGGATAGTAAGTCTTTCTTGAACTTGAGGACGTTTTGAAAAATAATCAACAATTCTATTCATTTTGGATAAACCAATTACATTTCCTTTGGAAAAGTATGCAACATGAGCTTTCCCAATTATTGGTAATAAATGATGTTCACAGGTTGAATAAACTGTAATGTTTTTTTCTACCAACATCTCTTTATATAAATATTTATTATCAAATGTTGATGCTTTTGGCATTTTATCTGGATTTAACCCTCCAAAAAGTTCATTAACCCATGCTTTAGCGACTCTTTTTGGTGTGCCTTTCAAACTGTCGTCTGTAAGGTCCATACCAATTGTCTCTAAAATATTATAAACGTTTTTTTCTATGATTGAAATTTTTTCTTCATCACTTATTTCAAAAGCATCTTCTCTTAGTGGAGTATCGGGTGAGGAACTTAAATGATCATCCCCGGCAATATCTATTTGTTCTTCAAAAAATTTTTCGTATTTCATATTGATAATAAATGTGTTGCAAAGTTAATTAAAGATTAATTAATTCTAAAATTTAAATACAATTGATAATGATGAGATTGATTTAGTTGATTCTAATAAAGCTATATCAGACAGCCCAGTGTCAAATAATTGATGATTTTTACTTTGTTCTAATGTTTTGTGAGAAAAATTAATTAATGTATTTCCAAAATCGTAACCAAACCCATATGCGAGAGAAGTACTGTTTTCAGTGAAATTTGTTAATGGGCTTTCGATGGAATTGAAACCAGCTCTTAAGCTTAATTTATTCAATCTTATTTCAGAACCAATTTTAAAATTTAATGTACTTTGTAGTTGCGATTTAATTAAATTATTAGAATCAGTGAACTCATTTTTTGGTTTGACTTTAATTTTCGAATAATCTTTAGATATTACATCAAAACTTAATAATCCAATTTTTCCAATAACCAAAGCTGAGCTTAGTGTTATAGAGGATGGTGAGTTTAATTTATATTTTGGATATAAATTTGTTATTCTTGGGTCAACTATATCTCTGTAATTTAATCCATTTAAATCAACTGATTCGGTTTCTAGATATTGTGATGTTTCATCCCAAAGTGTATACCACGTTGGTGATTGATAAGAAACTCCAATTCTTAATTTATTAAATTTTCTTAATGCACCAATCTGAAAAGAAAACCCTTCTCCGTAAGTTGTTAGTCTGTTTTCAAATAAAATTGACTTTATTGCTGAGTCTTCATCAAAATTTGACTCGAAAAGTCTAGTGTAGTTTTCTATATAAACTTCGTGTGTGTTTATGTTTAATCCGAAATAAAAATCTTCCTTAAACTGAATTGCAATATTTAAGTTGTATTTATTATTGTAACCTTTAGAATCACTTGTGTATTGTTGATCAACTCCATTATTATAGCGTGCAAGCGAATAAAAGGTATTATTTGAATCATCAAAGTCAATTAGATAACCTTGGTATGCCAAGAATGCTTGTTGCGCTGAAAAACCATAATACTCTCCTAGAAATTTATAAACTTCTGAGGTGGATTCATTTGTGCCAACACTTAAATCTGAAACGGTAACTCCATTAGAATTGTTAAGGAAAAATTTATCAATTGAATTAAATTGATTTTTACCTTTTATTTCAAAATTATCATAATAGGAACTATTAGTTTGAGCATTTACACTGAAAGAAATTTTATTAACATTTCCTCCTCCATAGTTTTTAAAAACCCAAACTCCACCGCCTTGATTAACGCTAAACTTATTTTTATTTTTAACAGATGTGTCAGAATAATAATAGGATTTAGTTGATTTCTTACTGTTAGAAAGTGTAAACTCATATTGATTATCGTTGAAAACA
>Ga0233398_1000973_pt1 | contig 11967 bp, 8 predicted proteins | sample 38DmetaG_FD_182697 | JGI IMG/M metagenome (GOLD analysis project Ga0233398, IMG submission 182697) | Seawater microbial communities from Monterey Bay, California, United States - 38D | ecosystem: Environmental > Aquatic > Marine > Coastal | place: USA: California | collected 2016-10-02
TCCTAAAGGTTTGGGGTCGCCTATCACAAGCATTTGCAAGCTTCAAGAATGTGCAGAGGCTCTCGGTGAGACCTGCGGCAATTGGCCTAGGAACCACAAACGCCTTTTTTTATGCATGGCGCTTTAGACGCGGCAATTTTGACCTTTTTGGATTTGAAACGGTGGCAGATGACGCGCAGCCCTTGTTAGCAAAAAGCCCGCATGTCATATTATTTCTGATTATTCGAGGACCCCATGAAACAACCACGCGCTTGGCAAAGAATGCTGTCTGGACGGCGATTGGACTTGCTTGACCCAACGGCAGTTGACATTGAGATTGAAGATATCGCCCATGGCTTGGCCTTTGTGGCGCGCTGGAACGGCCAAACGCAGGGCGAGTTTGCCTATTCTGTCGCCGAACATTCTTTGTTGGTGGTAGAGTTATCCAAACGGCTTTTTCCCAAAATCGAGGCCAAATGGCAGCTCGCAGCCTTGTTGCATGATGCACCGGAATACGTGATAGGGGATATGATTTCGCCGGTTAAAGCGGCCGTTGGCGCAGGCTATGAAGCTTTGGACGAGCGCCTGACCGCCGCTATTCATATCCGTTTTGGGCTACCCGCAAAACTGCCGGCCAAAATTAAAGCGCAGATTAAAAAGGCCGATAAGTGCAGCGCCTGGCTTGAGGCCACCCAGATTGCCGGATTTTCACAACAAGAAGCCAACCGGTTCTTTGGCAAAATGCCAATGGATCTTGTGCCAGCTTTCACGGTTAAACTGCGGCCACCCAATCTGGTAAAGCGGGATTATATTTCCAAATACCAGACCCTTATATCGAAATTATAGGCAGCGCGGGTTGCTTTGCTACGCCAAATCGGGGTGGTTTTACCGCGGGCTGCGCTTGGCCAAAATACGCTGAAGGGTGCGCCGATGCATATTCAGCCTTCGGGCGGTTTCCGAGACGTTGCGGTCGCAGAGCTCATACACCCGTTGGATATGCTCCCAGCGTACGCGATCCGCGCTCATCGGGTTTTCCGGCGGTGGGGGCAAATCATCCCCCCGTGCCAATAACGCATTGGTGATATCAATCGCATCCGCGGGTTTGGATAAATAATCGGTGGCGCCAATTTTCACTGCGGCCACTGCGGTGGCTATGGCGCCGTATCCGGTTAAAACCACAACCCTGCAATCGGGGCGTTTTTCGCGCAGCACTTCCACAACATCTAGGCCATTGCCGTCTTCCAGCCGCAGATCAACCACCGCATATGCTGGAGATCGCGCCGTTGCGATTGCACGCCCAGCGGCCACTGATCCGGCGGTTTCAACCTCAAAGCCGCGTTTTTCCATGGCTTTCGCAAGCCGTTTGAGAAACGGGTCATCATCATCAACCAGCAAAAGCGAAGGGTCTTCGCCCAGATCCTGATATGTTCGTTCTGACACGCGGTCGCCTCCTGAGCGGTTGCCTTTGATTTACATCTAATGCGGCCACCCGCCTTGGTCAAATAATACCAGTGTTTAAGCTGCGTTCAAAAAGCAGCTGATTTTCTCGGCCACTTGCTCGGCGGGTAAATCACGGCGGAAAAATTCGACAAACCCATGCTCGGGAAGCAGCAGATAGCTCATTGTTGAATGGTCGACCAAATAATACGGATCGTTTTGGTCATGGGCTTTGTAATAGGTCCGAAACGCTTTACTTGCGGTTTTGATTTGGGCATCGCTGCCTGTTAATGCGATCAGTCTTGGATGCATCACCTCGGCAAACTCTGCCAAGACTTGGGGTGTATCTCGCTCCGGATCGATGGTGATAAAAACGGGCGTTACGTTTTGTCCGGCCGTTTCCAGCAGATCCACGGCTTCAACATTGCGCATCGTATCCATTGGGCAGATATCGGGGCAGAACGTATATCCAAAATAAAGCAGAGCCGGAGTTTTGCTGACATCGTCTTGCGACATGCTCTGCCCGTGCTGGTTTACTAGCGTGAACGCACCCCCAATCTGTTCGCTGCCACCCGCAATCACGCTGGCGCGGCATTGCGCGAAGCGATCGCTTGAACGGGGCATGAACAATGTGGAGACCGCCAGCCAAGAAAACAAAAGTAACAGGGCAAACCCGGCGCCCAACACCACTGTGAAACGGTTCTGCATAAGGGATTCCTTAGAGTAATTGCCATTGCTTGGCCTTTATGGGATCTATGTTTCCTAACAACCCACGTCAACCGGCAGGAAGATGATGACTGAACACGACGTCAATTTATTTTCAGATCAACGCCGCAGCAATTGGATTAGATTGCGCACTTTAATTCTGCTACGCTGGGTGGCGATTGCGGGCCAGTTGACGGCGATTTTAATTGCCAAAGAGGCATATAATCTGCAGCTTGAGCTGGGTCTTTGCCTTCTTGCGATCGCGGTGTCGGCCATTGGCAATCTGGTGGCCATGGTCAGCTTTCCTGAAAACAAACGTCTGTCAGAATTTGAAAACATGATGATGACCATGTTTGATCTGCTGCAATTGGGCTTTTTGCTTTATCTCACGGGTGGATTGCACAATCCGTTCAGCATTTTGCTTTTGGCGCCGGTTGCGGTTTCTGCCTCAATTTTGAAACTGCGATCAAATTTCATTCTGGGTGGCACCACGATCGTTTTGGTTACAATTTTGGCGGTGTATCATTTGCCTCTACGCACCCAAGCGGGCGCATTTTTGCGCATTCCAGAGTTATTTGTCTTTGGAAATTGGATCGCAATCGTGATCGCGTTGGTGTTCTTAAGCGTGTATTCGCGCCGCGTTACGAATGAAATGAACGCGATGGGAAACGCTTTATTGGCCACGCAAATGGCGTTGAGCCGGGAACAAAAGCTTACCGATTTGGGCGGTGTGGTGGCGGCAGCAGCGCATGAGCTGGGCACGCCTTTGGCGACGATAAAATTGACCAGTGCAGAATTGATGGAGGCCTTGCCTGATGGCTCGGAACTGCAAGAAGATGCAAGCTTGATCCGAGAACAGGCCAATCGCTGCCGCGATATTTTACGCTCGATGGGGCGCGCGGGAAAAGACGATCTGCATTTGCGCAGCGCGCCCTTAAGCGAAGTGCTGCGTGAGGCAGCCGAGCCGCATAAGGATCGGGGCGTGAAAATCAATATGTCTTTTGAACCGATCGAGGGCGCCGGGCTTGGCCAGCCGCTGGCTTTGCGGCGCCCGGAAATCATTCACGGTTTGCGCAATATGGTGCAAAATGCGGTTGATTTTGCCAAATCAGAGGTTTGGGTGGAAAGCTATTGGAGCCCCGATACGATCACTGTGCGGATCTTGGATGATGGGCCGGGCTATCCCGTTCACATGCTTGGGCGCATCGGTGATCCTTTTTTGCGGCATCGCAAAACAGGCGCGGCGCGCGATAACAGGCAAAGCTATGAAGGGATGGGCCTCGGCGTTTTTATCGCCAAAACATTGCTTGAAAGAACCGGCGCAGAATTAAGCTTTGCCAATGGATATGATCCTCAGCAAAGACCGGCAGCCAAAGCAACGCCGCGCGGCGCGATTGTGGAAATTCAGTGGCCCAGGGCTGCGGTTGAACAAATCACCGCTGCGCTGGGCGAAAACCGCGCTATGAAGATTTAGCATTTTGACGCTGGCGGAGTGTTTGCGATTACCGCTTAAAGCCTTGGGGGCTTGCGCGGCCTTTCAAAGCTTGCCTTGCACACAACCAAGGCTTCACGGGCTGCACGATCTGTCTTGTTTCGTGCAACTGGCAATGTCATCTTAGATTTATGAATTTATTTACAACCGAATTTCACATGCCTTCTGAGGCGCATATGCAAGCCTTCGCCGCCGCGCTTGGCAAAAGCTTGCGATGCGGGGATATCCTTCTGCTTGAGGGGCATATCGGCGCTGGCAAAAGTTTTTTTGCGCGCAGCCTGATCCAATCGGTACAAGATATTCCTGAAGAAGTGCCCTCACCAACGTTCACGCTGGTACAAACCTATGACACGCAAATCGGTGAGATTTGGCACGCAGATCTGTATCGCTTAACCTCGCATCAAGAGGCGGTTGAATTGGGGTTAGAAGAGGCGTTTGAAACCTCGATTTCTCTGATTGAATGGCCGGATCGGCTGGGGGATCTATCTCAATATAGCCCGTTAAATATCGCGTTTTCCAGCGGTGCAAGCGACAGTGAACGGCATCTCAAATTGCAGGGTTCGGCGTCTATTTGGGCGCCACGGTTGCAGGGTTTGAGCGATGAATGATCTGGGTATATCCGCCGAGTTGCAAGCGTTTTTGCGGCAGCATAAATGGCATAATGCGCAGATTGTAGCGCTGAAAACGGATGCGTCTCAGCGCCAGTATTACCGCTTATCGCAGAATGAACGCTCGGTCATTTTGATGGATGCGCGGCGCAGTGCGGTGGGTGAAACAAAGCGATTTCAACGGATTGCGTCACATTTGTTTGCGCAGGATCTCAGCGCTCCGCAAATTTATGGCGCGGATCATGATTTGAGGGCTTTGCTTGTTGAAGATTTGGGCGATGATTTATTGTCGGGATTTTGGGCAAAGGGCGCGCAAAGCGCCTATCCAATTTATCAAAAGGCGGTTGATATGCTGCTTGCGGTGCAGGCAAGCGACCCTCCGGCCTTTTTAGCGCAGCCCGATGCACAGGATTTGGCTGTCATGATCACGCCTGCTTTTGAATTTTATAAAGGTTCAGCACGCGTTGAGGCGGATCAATCCGCCCTGCTTGCTGCGCTTACCGATTTGCTCGCGGCTGCGCTGCAAAGCGCGCCAGTTCTGGCGCTGCGCGATTGCCATGCGGAAAACCTTCTTTATTTGCCGGCGCGCCGCGGTGCGGCCTGTGTGGGTATTTTGGATTTTCAAGATGCGTTTCAAAGCCACCCCGCCTATGATCTTATGTCGCTTTTGCAGGATGTGCGCCGCGATATTCCCGCCAGTATGGAGGCTGGTTTGATCGCGTATTTTGTGGCGCAGGCGGGCCTAGAAGCGCGGGCCTTTCAGCGCGCTTATGCGGTTTTGGGGGTGCAACGCAATCTGCGTATTTTGGGGGTTTTCGCGCGGCTGGCCCTGCAAGAAAACAAAGCAAATTATCTGGTGCATATGCCCCGGGTCTGGCGCTATATCCAACGCAATTTACGCGCTCCGGGTTTGCAAGGGCTTAAGGCTTTGATCGATGCAGAATTTCCCAGCCCTGCAAATTTAAATTGGACGGTTTAAATGCACATGATGGCCAAAACCCCTTTTCCCGTGATGATTTTTGCTGCTGGTTTCGGGCGCCGCATGGGGGCGCTGACAAAAGATAAACCCAAACCCTTGGTGCCTGTAAAAGGGCGGGCGTTGATCGATTATGCGGTTGATATTGCGCGCGAAAGCGGCGCTCAGACGATCCTTGTTAATCTGCATTACAAGCATCAGATGCTTGCGGATCATTTGCGCGACGCGCCCGTGCAAACGCGGCTTGAACTGCCGGATATTCTTGAGACGGGGGGCGGATTAAAAGCGGCGTTGCCGCAATTGGGAGCGGGCCCCGTGGTAACGATAAATTCAGATGCGATCTGGCAGGGTGAAAATCCGATTGCCGCTTTGCGCGCGCGCTGGCAGCCAGAGCGGATGGAGGCGCTGCTGCTGTGCATTGAGCGGACCCATGCGCAGGGCCATAGCGGGGCAGGCGATTTTTCGCTGGCAAAGAATGGCTGTCTGCAGCGCGGAGGCAACTTGGTTTACACTGGTGTTCAAATCATAAAAACGGATGGATTGATGGCCATTGAACAACGCGCCTTCTCGCTCAATCTTTTATGGGCCCAGATGATAGAGCGCCAGAGCGTGTATGGCGCGGTGTATCGGGGCAACTGGTGCGATGTTGGCCATCCTGAAGGGCTGGCATGCGCCCAAAACATGCTGTCTCATTCCCATATGCCAAAGGCAAATTAGGTGAATTTTAAAGATCAGACGCTTTTTGGATTGCCCCCCGGTGCTGATTTTGCCGCCGCTTTGGTGGATGGGCTTTGCGCAAAGTTTGCCATGGCCCCACCGGCCGATCTGGCGCGCGTGCAAATCATCGTGAACACCCAGCGTTTGGCGCGTAGAGTGTCTGATTTATTCGCCGCAAAGGAAAATATTCTGCACCCTAAACTGCATGTTTTAAATGATTTAAGCGGATTGGCGCCGCAGATTATGCTGCCCGCAGCGCCGCCGGCCTTGAGCAGCCGCTTCGAGTTATTGGCGTTGGTCGAAAAGCTGCTTGTTCAGCAGCCCGATCTGGCCGCGCGCTCTGCCCTGTTCGATTTAACCGATAGCCTCGCCCAGCTGATCGAAGAAATGCAGGATGAAGGCGTGGGCGTTGCAGACCTAAAAGGGTTAAACGTGAGCGATCAATCCGGGCATTGGCAGCGCACCCATGCTTTTTTAACCATCGCAGCCGAGTATCTTGCAGGGCGGGCCGCGCATCCTGATATGGTCAGCCGGCAGCGGCAGATGGTCGAACAGATAAGCGCCTGCTGGCAAACTGCACCGATCCCCTCGCCGGTCATTCTGGCAGGTTCAACCGGATCGCGTGGAACAACGCTGTCTTTGATGAAAGCTGTGGCCGCGCTGCCGCAAGGGGCCTTGCTCTTGCCCGGGTTTGATTTTGATATGCCGCTGACGGCGTGGGCTGACATGGCGCATGCGTTGGACAGCGAAGATCATCCGCAATACCGTTTTGTGAAATTGCTTTCGGCATTGGCGGCTCAGCCGCAGCAAGTGGCGCGCTGGGCAGGGATGAAAGCGCCGGTTCCAGCGCGGGGCGCTTTGGTGTCTTTGGCGTTGCGGCCCGCGCCTGTTACCGATTGCTGGCTGTCCGAGGGGCCGGCTTTGCACGATATTGCGGGTGCCACAAGTGCCATGACCTTGCTGGAAGCGCCTAGCCCGCGCCTTGAGGCCATGGCGATTGCTATGCGGCTGCGCGAAGCAGCGGAAGAAGATCTTACAGCGGCTTTGATCACGCCAGATCGGGGTCTAACGCGGCAAGTTAGCGCCGCCCTCAGCCAATGGGGCATCATCCCGGATGACAGCGCGGGCATGCCGTTACACCTTAGCCCTCCGGGGCGTTTGTTGCGTCAAGCGCTTGGCATATTGGGGCAGGGTGTCAGCACGCCAACGCTTTTGGCGCTTTTAAAACACCCTTTAGCGCATAGCGGGGGCGCGCGAAATGAACATTTATTGCTGACCCGCGATTTAGAGCTTTATTTGCGCGCCAAAGCGATCCCGTTTCCGCAAAGCGCTGGCTTGCATGCCTGGGCGCAAAAACAGAATAATCCTATGGCGCTGTCATGGGCTGGCTGGGTGTCTGAAATCTGCGCAGCGCATTGGCCGGCGGATTCTGCGCCATTTGCGGATCTGCTGTCGCAACATTTGACATATGCTGAAGCGATTTGCCGAGGATCGCGCCCCGATGAGGATGACGAGGCTGGGGGGTTGTGGCAGCAAAAGGCCGGGCGCCAAGCCCGCGAAACGGTCAAGGCGTTGGAAGCGGCGGCGGCCTCGGCTGGCGCGGTTTTGCCGTTTGATTACGCGGGGGTGTTCAACGGCGTTCTTGCGCAAAATGAAGTGCGCGATCGCGATGCTCCGCATCCTAAGATCTTAATCTGGGGTACGTTAGAGGCGCGGGTTCAGGGCGCAGATTTGTTGATTTTGGCGGGGTTGAATGAGGGGGTTTGGCCGCAAGTGCCGCCCCCGGACCCTTGGTTGAACCGGCGCCTGCGCCATGAGGCGGGATTGTTGCTTCCCGAGCGTCGGATTGGGCTATCTGCGCATGATTTTCAACAAGCGATTGCTGCAGGGCAAGTTTGGCTGACCCGCTCAGTGCGCAATGATGAGGCTCAAACAATCCCCGCGCGTTGGGTAAACCGCTTGACCAATTTGTTAAACGGATTGCCTGAAAATGGCGGCGTACAGGCGTTTTCGGCGATGCGTGCGCGCGGGGATGCCTATCTAAAACGCGTTGAACGCTTCGAGTCATGGCACCCAGCCCCAGTGGCGTTGCGCCCGGCGCCGGCGCCGCCAAAAGCGATGCGCCCTCAAAAACTCTCGGTGACGGAAATCAAAACGCTGATCCGCGATCCCTATGCGATTTATGCCAAGCATGTTTTGGGCTTGCGACCTTTAGAGCCGATTGAGCCTGTCCCGGATGCGCGGTTGCGCGGGGTGATATATCATGCGTTGATGGAGCAGTTCATCAAAGCCTGGCCTGATTGCGCGCCGGCGGATCGGCGCCTTCGGTTTGTTGAAATTTCAGAAGCTTTGCTGTGCGCGCAAGTGCCTTGGCCATCGCATCAGGCGTTCTGGCGCAGTCGTCTGCGGGCAATGGCAGATTGGGTTATCGCCGAAGAAGAGGTTCGCCAAGCGCGCGGCCAACCGCTTGCGCTTGAAGGCCGCGGGGCTGTGTTGCTGCCCGAGCTGCAATTTACCCTCAGCGCGATTGTGGATCGCATCGATATTTCGCAGGAGGCTGGGCTTTATATCTATGATTATAAAACCGGCGCGGTGCCCACGCCAGATCAACAAAAGGTTTTTGACAAGCAGCTTTATTTGCTAGCCGCAATCGCGCAGCAGGGGGGATTTGAAAATCTGCAACCCGGCGAGGTTGCTGAGGCGGCGTTTATCGGTCTGGGGGCGGCGAAAAAATATCAAGCCGCACCGTTTGACAAAGAACCGCTTGCGCAAGCTTGGGAAAAATTCAAACATTTAATTGCCAGCTATCAAAGCGAAGAGACAGGGTTTCAGGCACGCCGTGCTTTGTTTCGCGTTGAAGATTATTCACCCTATGATCAATTGTCGCGTTATGGCGAATGGTCGCTCAGCGCGCCTGCCCGTCAAGAGGTATTGAGATGAGCGCGCGTGATCCCGCCAGCGCGCGCCAACTTGCTGCGGCGCGCCCCGAAATATCAACATGGCTATCGGCCAATGCTGGCTCGGGCAAAACCAAAGTGTTAACCGATCGGGTGGCGCGCTTGTTGTTAAATGGCGTATTGCCCGAGCATATCCTATGCCTGACCTATACGAAAGCGGCTGCCAGCGAAATGCAAAACCGGCTTTTTGAGCGGCTTGGGGCATGGTCGATGCGCGCCGATGCCGCGCTGCGCGATGAGTTGCAGCAATTGGGTCTTGAAACCGAACTTGACGCGGCGATGCTGCGCAAAGCCAGAACCCTGTTTGCCCGTGCCATTGAGGCGCCTGGTGGTTTGAAAATTCAAACCATTCATTCCTTTTGCGCGGCGCTGTTGCGGCGGTTTCCGCTGGAGGCGGGTGTGAGCCCGCAATTTCATGAGATGGATGAACGCGCGAGTCGCTTATTGGCGGGCAGCATTCTGGATGACATTTCCGCCTCGGATCAGCAGTCGGTAATCGGTTCAGTGGCCGCTTATTGTAACGAAACGGATGTTATGGACCTGATCGCCTCTGTCTTGAAACACCGGCAGTTATTTGCGCAGGGCAGCGCCAAAGCAGAGATCTGGGGGCGATTGAATCTTCCCGTGACTCTTACCGGCGAAGCGCTGTGCGCAGGGGTATTCACACAGGATGCCTGGGGTTTGATTGGCACGCTGGTCAGTGTTCTCAGTACCGGATCTTCCACCGATCAGCGTAATGGCGAAAAGCTCGCCAAATTGTCTGCGCCAAGCCTTGAGGCGCTTGGCCTGTTGGAACAGCTGTTGCTTTGGGGTGAGGGTACAACAAAAAATACGCCGTTTTCCGCAAAAATTGACGCCTTTCCAACCAAAGCGCTGAGAGACGGCGCGTTGCAGCCCCATTTGCCTGCGCTTCACGCCTTAATGGCGCGCGTTGAAGATACCCGTGATCAACGGCTGGGGCTTATGGCAGCCCAGAAAACCGCCGTGCTCTATGCGTTTGCTGCGGTTTTTCTGCCGGCTTACGAGCGTGAAAAACAGGCGCGGGGATGGTTGGATTTTGACGATCTGATTTTAAAGGCGCGCGGGTTGTTAACGGATCAAGCTGTGGCAGATTGGGTTTTGTACCGCTTGGATGGTGGCATTGATCATATTTTGGTGGATGAGGCGCAGGATACCAGCCCCATTCAGTGGCAGGTGATCGAAAAACTGGCCCAAGAATTCACCAGCGGCCAAGGCGCACGGTCAAATCGCGGCCGAACGATTTTTGTGGTTGGGGATAAAAAGCAATCGATTTATTCCTTTCAGGGCGCAGACCCGGCTGAGTTTGATCGGATGAAAGCAGATTTTGCGGCGCGGTTGAAACCCACTGACACGCCGCTATTTGACGCCAGCCTGGCGCATTCATTTCGATCGTCTTCGGCAATTTTGGCATTGGTAGATAAGTTATTTGCGCCGGCACCGGGCGTGTCGGGTGCTGCCGGCGAACAGCATTTGGCCTTTAAAACTAAAATGCCGGGGCGGGTGGATCTATGGCCCGCGCTTGAGGCGGTGGAAAAGCAAAAAGATCGCTCTTGGGAGCGCCCTGTTGACCTACCGGATCAAGACAATCATTTGGTGCAATTGGCGCGCCATATTGCCGAAGAAATTGACCATATGATCACCCAGAAGGTGGCGATACCCGAAGAAATTGGAAAAACCGGCCGCTATCATATGCGGCCAGTGCGCGCCGCGGATTTCCTGATTCTTGTCCAGCGCCGTTCTGATTTGTTTCAAGAAATTATTCGCGCCTGCAAAGCCCAAAACCTACCGATCGCGGGCGCGGATCGTTTGAAACTGGGCGCTGAAATGGCGGTAAAAGATTTATTGGCGCTCTTGGCTTTTCTGGCCACGCCGGAAGATGATTTATCCTTGGCTGTGGTGCTAAAATCGCCCTTGGTCGGCTGGGATGAGCAAACGCTTTTCACTTTGGCGCAGGGGCGCGGCAGAAAGTTTCTCTGGCAGGTTTTGCGCGCGGCAACCGATCAGCATGGGCATTTGATTGCGATGTTGAATGATTTGTTGCTACAGGCTGATTTTTTGCGCCCCTATGAATTGCTCGAGCGCGTTTTGACGTATTACGCGGGCCGCAAGCTGCTTTTGGGTCGCTTGGGTCAAGAAGCCGAAGATGGGCTGAACGCGCTTTTAGGGCAGGCGATGGCCTATGAGCGCAGCGAGGTTCCCAGCCTGACAGGGTTTTTGGTTTGGATGCAATCTGACGGGTTGGAGATCAAACGCCAAGCCGATCAAGATGGCAATCAAATCCGCGTGATGACGGTGCATGGCGCCAAGGGATTGGAATCTCCCATCGTTATTTTGCCCGATACGGCGAAGCGTGACGCGCGGTTGCACGATGATTTATTGGTCGCCCAAGATGGCGCGTTTTGGAAAGTGCCTCGCGCCGAAATGCCGCCGCGATTGCGCGAATTGCGCGAGCGCAAGCTGCGTGCGGAAGAGGAAGAGCGCGACCGTTTGTTATACGTGGCGATAACGCGGGCGGAAAAATGGCTGATCGTGGCCGCTGCGGGGGATTTGGGGGCGGACCAACGGGCTTGGTATCAAAAAATCAGCCTTGGGGTTGAGGCTCTTGCGGCGCAATCGCAGCGTTTTCCAACGGGTATGGGGCGCCGTTTTGACTATGGCGTTTGGGGCCCGTGTAGCGCAGAGGTCGAAGAAGAACAAAGCGTGCCGAGCCTCGTTTTGGAAGAGTTCTTCAATGAGGTGGCGCCGCCGGTCCCGGCCCAACCAAAGCCGTTAAGTCCCTCTGATTTGGGGGGTGAGAAATCGCTGCAGTCGGATGCTGAGGAGACGGATGAAGACGCAAAGTTACGGGGACTGCAAATTCACAAATTGCTTGAAGTGCTGCCAAGTCTTGATCCTGCGCTCTGGCCCGATATGTGTTCTAAAATTTTGGATCAGGCAGGTCTGCCCGCCTCTGCAGAGACGTTTGAGGCGCTTAAAGCGGAAGTTCTGGGCGTTTTAAAGACCCCCGATTTGCAATTTTTATTTGGTTTTGATGCGCTTGCAGAAGTGGCCTTGTCAGGCCCAGTGGCGGGCCTT
>Ga0233398_1000991_pt1 | contig 11724 bp, 12 predicted proteins | sample 38DmetaG_FD_182697 | JGI IMG/M metagenome (GOLD analysis project Ga0233398, IMG submission 182697) | Seawater microbial communities from Monterey Bay, California, United States - 38D | ecosystem: Environmental > Aquatic > Marine > Coastal | place: USA: California | collected 2016-10-02
AGATTCAAACAAAGTACCGTTTATACTTGCTACATCAGTAAAAGTACCATCACCGTTATTTTTCAAAAAAACATTACCCGCTATCAAATTAGTTACATAAATATCTAACCAACCGTCATCGTTATAATCTCCAATTGTGGTGGCCATACCATCCATTGAAATATTAGTCCCTGTTTCTTCTCCTACTTCTGTAAATGTTCCATCTCCATTGTTTTTGTACAATAAATTTTGTGTATCTATTTTATCGTTTGCAATATATAAATCTTGCCAACCATCATTATTATAGTCGAAAAAAACAGAGCTAAATGAGAGATGGTGGTTATTGTCTATTCCAACTAGATCATTTACAACAGTGAAGGTTCCATCACCGTTATTGTGATATAAATAATTTTGTGTTTCTTCCTCTAATTCACTTCTTGAACATATAAAAACGTCTAATAAACCATCCTTGTCGTAATCTCCCCACGAGCTTCCAAAATTAGAATTGTCATCAAGAATTAAACCTGATGAAGTGGTGATATCGTCAAAAGTCATATTTCCAACATTTTCATACAAAATATTGGAGTCGGAATAACTAGTAACAAACAAATCATAATCATCATCATTATCAAAGTCAACCCACTGCACTGTTTTTGTTTCAAAAAGCGGATCAAAAGAAACAAGTGCTATTTGAGAAAAAACACCCGTATTATTTTTATAAAACCTTACTGGGTCACCTGTTTCTGAAGAAACAGTTAGGTCATCCCAACCGTCTTTATCAAAATCGAAAAAAGAAATTCCGCCTCCTAGAGTTCCTAGTCCGTAGGAGGAGTTTGAACATCCAAGTAATATAGCTTCTTCATTAAATTGTATTTGAGCAACAAAATTTGGACAAAAAAATGAAATGAATATTAAAAGGAAAAAAAATCTCATAAAGATTAAAATATTTAGACGCTGAATAGTTTTCTTCCAGCCATTAACTCGTTAACTTTTAACGCTATTGCCTCTAGTTTTTCTGAATCATTAAAATTTATTATTACCTCGTCGACTAAATCAACAACTAATTGCATATCGGCTTCAACCAAACCCCTTGTGGTAATTGCTGGAGTCCCTATTCGGATTCCACTGGTGACAAATGGAGATTTATCATCAAAAGGTACCATATTTTTATTAACCGTTATATCAGCTTTTACCAGGGCTTCCTCAGCTTCTTTTCCTGTAATATTTTTATTTCTTAAATCTATCAATAACATATGGTTATCAGTACCTCCAGAAATAATTTGATAATCCTTGTCCATAAATGCTTTTGCCATCACTTTTGCATTCTTTTTTACTTGTACCGAGTAATGCAAAAAATTGTCTGTTAACGCTTCTCCAAAAGCGATTGCTTTAGCAGCAATAACATGTTCTAAAGGACCTCCTTGATTACCAGGAAAAATACCACTATTTAATAATGATGACATTTTTTTTAAATTTCCGTTTTTTAATTTAATACCAAAGGGATTTTCAAAATCTTTTCCCATCATTATCATTCCTCCACGTGGTCCTCTTAAAGTTTTGTGGGTGGTGGTGGTAACTATATGACAATAAGGAATTGGATCACTTATGATACCTTTCGCAATAAGCCCTGCGGGGTGTGAAATATCCGCAAGTAAAAGTGCGCCAACTTTATCTGCGATTTCTCTAAATCGTTTGTAATCAAACTCTCTTGAATACGCTGAAGCTCCAGCTATGATCATTTTAGGTTGTTCACGCGTGGCAATTTCCTCAACCACATCCATATCTATGAGACCTGTTGCTTTGTCAACTCCATAGAAAACAGGTTTGTATAATTTACCAGAAAAGTTAACCGGTGATCCGTGAGTTAGGTGCCCTCCGTGCGAAAGATCAAAGCCTAAAAAGGTATCTCCAGGTTTTAAACATGCGAAAAAAACAGCTGTATTCGCTTGCGAACCACTATGGGGTTGAACATTTACATATTCTGCTCCAAAAAGAGATTTTGCACGATCAATTGCCAATTGTTCAACTTCATCAACAATTTCACACCCACCATAATATCGTTTTCCTGGGTAACCTTCTGCATATTTGTTAGTGAGAACGGACCCTGTTGCTTCAAGGACTTGATCACTCACAAAATTCTCAGAAGCTATAAGCTCTAAACCCTGAAATTGTCTTTGCTCCTCTTCTTGTATTAAGTCAAATATTTGCTCATCTCTAGTCATAAGTATGTGGTTAAAAAATTAAAATCAAAAATACAAAAAGCTTACCTGATTTTTTAACTAAAATTATATCTTTGATAAAGTTTTTACTAACAAAAAAATAACAATACCTATGCCACTTTCTGCAAATGATCCTTCAAGAAAGACTTGGATTGAAACCCCATCAAATACCGACTTTCCTATTCAAAACATTCCTTTTGGAGTTTTTCTTACTAGAGATGACATCATTACTATTGGTACTCGAATTGGCGATTGCGCAATTGATCTTGGTGCCCTACATCAACTTGGATATTTTGAAGGAATAGATTTAACGGATGATATTTTTATGCAAGATAGTCTGAATGATTTTATTGCTGATGGCAGAAAAACCTGGAGGTTGGTTCGCAACCGTATAGCTGATATTTTTACCGAAACCAACAGTAAACTTCGTGACAATGAAGAACATAAAAAAATAGTTTTATTTAGTTTGGAAGAAATTGAAATGCAGTTACCAGTAGATGTTGGTGATTATACCGATTTCTATGCTAGTAAGGAACATGCCACGAATGTTGGCTCGCTTTTCCGAGATCCAGAAAATGCATTGTTACCTAACTGGCTCAGAATTCCTATTGGCTATCATGGGCGAAGTTCTTCAATTATCCCTTCTGGAACTCCCGTGCATAGACCTTATGGGCAGACCAAACCAGGAGAAGATGGTATACCTGGGTTTGGCCCCTCTAAATTAGTTGATTTTGAATTAGAAATGGCTTTTATTACAATGGACTCAAATCATTTGGGTCATAGAATTCCTATTCATGAAGCTGAAGACTATATTTTTGGCTTGGTATTGTTTAATGATTGGAGTGCACGTGACATTCAAGCATGGGAATATGTGCCTTTAGGCCCTTTTTTAGGTAAAAACTTTGCCTCTACCATTTCACCTTGGATAGTTACCTTAGACGCGTTAGAGCCATTTAGAACTAACGGTCCAAAGCAAGATCCAACCCCACTACCCTATTTAGCACATGGCGATAATAAGAATTTTGATATAAAGTTACAGGTGGCTATTCAGCCCAAAGATGACGAAGAGACTGTAGTTGCTAATTCTAATTTTAAGTATATGTATTGGTCAATGGCACAACAATTAACACATCATACGGTCAATGGTTGTAATTTGCGATCTGGTGATATGATGGGAAGTGGTACAATTTCTGGCCCTACAAAAGATAGTTATGGCTCCATGTTAGAATTAAGTTGGAGAGGTCAAAATCCTATTTCTTTAAAAAATGGTAAGGAACGAAAATTTATTCAAGATAACGATACGGTCATCATGCGAGCATATTCAGAAAAAAATGGATTACGAATCGGATTTGGCGAGTGTATCGGAAAAATACTACCTGCGCTAGAAAATTAAATGTAATTACCTAGAATCGTAGCGTCTATTTCATGATGAGAGCTCTGATGAATAGCGGTTCCATTTTTAAATATGATCAGTTGTGGGCTTTGATGGTAAACCTTAAAACGTGAAGCAACTTCGTTTGATATTTCTCTGTATACAAGTAAATCTAAAAAATAGAGTCTCACAGAATTCATATCTATGTTTAATTGTTTCTCAAATTGACGTAAAGCCATACGACTAATTCCGCATCGTGTAGAATGTTTAAAAATAGCAATTGGTTTTTCATCAGATTCCTTTAAAATTTCATCTAATTGATTTAAAGACGTCAGTTGAATCCAAGGAATCTGCTTTTTTGATTCTCTTGTTTTTTTGTTTTCTGTAAATATTTTTTTAAAAAAGTTCATAGGTGTTAAATCAAAAAATATAGTTATTACTTATTTTCAAATCCATTTAAAATAACGTCATTTTGTCGGATGAACGGGTTGTTTAAACGACATTTTGACTGCATTTTTAAATGGTTTACATTTTGATGCTATAAAAATAAAATAATTAACTGATGAATTTTAATAAATATACTATAAAGTCACAAGAAGCGATTCAAGAAGCTCAATTAATTGCTCAGAGATTTGGACATCAACACATTGAAAATGAACATATTTTTAAAGCAATTCTTACCATCGATAAAAATGTTATTCCGTTTATTTTGAACAAACTGAATATCAATATTGAATTATTAAGTAAGATACTAGATAAACAATTAGAGAGTTTTTCAAAAGTATCAGGTGCTAACATAATGATTTCAACAATTACAAGTAAAATGCTAAATGAAGCCATCATCATCGCTCAAAAAATGAGTGATGAGTATGTTTCGATTGAACACTTACTGTTAGCAATCTTTAGGTCAAAAAGTAAAATAGCACAAAGTATAAAAGATCAAGGGATAACAGAAAAAGAAATTAAAAAAGCCATTGATGAGGTAAGGAAAGGTTCTAGCGTAAACTCTCAAAATGCTGAAGAAACCTATAATTCTCTAGATAAATATGCAAGAAATCTAAATCAATTAGCTGCTACTGGAAAACTTGATCCAGTTATAGGTAGAGATGATGAAATAAGACGAATATTACAGATTTTATCTAGGAGAACTAAAAACAATCCAATGTTAGTGGGAGAACCAGGCACAGGAAAAACAGCAATAGCAGAGGGTTTGGCCCACCGAATAATTGCGGGTGATATACCAGAAAATCTAAAAGAAAAACAAATATTTTCTTTAGATATGGGCGCATTAATAGCAGGAGCTAAATTCAAAGGAGAATTTGAAGAACGTCTAAAAGCTGTCATCAAAGAAGTAACTAAAAGTAATGGGAATATAGTCTTATTTATTGATGAAATTCATACCCTAGTTGGAGCCGGTGGTGGCCAAGGTGCAATGGATGCAGCAAATATACTAAAGCCAGCATTGGCTAGAGGTGAATTAAGAGCAGTGGGAGCTACGACTCTTGACGAATATCAAAAATATTTTGAAAAAGACAAAGCTTTAGAGCGTCGATTCCAAAAGGTCATAGTTCATGAACCTGATACAGAAAGTGCTATTTCAATACTCAGAGGGATCAAAGAAAAATACGAGACACATCATAAGGTTAGAATCAAAGACGAAGCTATTATTGCTTCTGTAGAATTATCACAAAGATATATAACCAATCGATTCTTACCAGATAAAGCGATTGATTTAATGGACGAGGCTGCTGCTAAAATTAGAATAGAAATAAACTCAAAACCTGAGGAATTGGATATTTTAGATCGTAAAATAATGCAGCTTGAGATTGAGATTGAAGCCATAAAAAGAGAAAAAGATGAAGTCAAACTAAAAACTTTACGAAGTGATTTAGCTAATATAAAAGAAGAACGTAACTCACTGCATGCTAAATGGAAAAGCGAAAAGGTGATCGTAGATGCCATTCAGAATACTAAAATTAAAATTGAAACATATAAACAAGAGGCAGATGTTGCCGAGCGGGAAGGTGATTTTGGTAAAGTTGCTGAACTTAGATATGGAAAAATCAAAGAGGCAAATAACAACCTATTTAAATTAGAACTTGATTTAAAAAGTAATGAAAACGAAAATTCACTAATTAAAGAAGAGGTAACAACTGAGGATATTGCAGAAGTAGTAGCGAAGTGGACTGGAATTCCTGTTACTAAGATGCTCCAAAGTGATCGTGAAAAACTTTTAAAACTTGAAGAAAAATTACATCAAAGAATTGTTGGTCAAAATGAAGCAATAATTGCAGTCAGTGATTCAATACGTAGAAGTAGAGCTGGTTTGCAAGATCAAAAAAAGCCAATTGGCACCTTTTTATTTCTAGGTACAACTGGAGTGGGTAAGACTGAACTTGCAAAAGCGTTGGCAGCGTATATGTTTGATAACGAAAACGCCTTGACTAGAATTGACATGAGTGAATATCAAGAGTCACATAGTGTAAGTAGGTTAGTTGGTGCCCCTCCTGGGTATATTGGTTATGACGAAGGTGGACAACTAACTGAAGCGGTAAGAAACAAACCTTATTCTGTAATACTACTCGACGAAATTGAAAAAGCACATCCGGATACGTTTAATATTTTACTTCAAGTGTTAGATGAGGGAAGATTAACAGATAATAAAGGGCGTATTGCAGATTTTAAAAACACGGTTATTATTATGACTAGTAATATAGGTTCACATATTATTCAGGAAAAATTTGAAAGCTTAAAAGACATAGATTCCGCTATGGAAAGTGCCAAAGTAGAAGTAATTGGGTTACTTAAACAATCGGTTCGTCCAGAGTTTTTAAATAGAATTGATGATATTATTATGTTTACACCTCTTTCGGAAGAAGACATCAAACAAATTGTTCGTCTTCAATTAAAAGGATTAACAAAAATGCTGTCTAAACAACATATTACTTTAGATGCTACAGAAGAAGCTATAGATTATTTAGCAAAAATAGGATATGACCCACAATATGGTGCAAGACCCGTAAAAAGAGTTATTCAGAAGGAAGTTTTAAATACTCTTTCTAAGGAAATTTTATCTGGGAAAGTAACTGTTGATAGTATCATTCTACTAGATAGTTTTAACGAGAAACTAGTATTTAGAAATCAAAATGATTTAGTAAGTAGTTAGTTGTTAAGACAAAAAAACCTTCAAAGTAATCTGAAGGTTTTTTTGTTATAAGTACGATTATTTTATCTAATGATTATCTTTTTTGTTGCTGAGCTAGTTTCATTAGTTACTTTAACTAAATAAGTTCCTGAGCTTACATTTAGGCTAAAAACCATATTGTTAGTATTTACATTTTGCGAATACACTTCTCTTCCTGTTAAATCAAACACTTGAATCAAACTCGCTGATTGATGGTCCATTACTAGTGAAATATTCTTTCCATTTGAAACAGAAGGTACAATTGTAAATTCAACATTTTGAGTTTCTGTTACTTCTAAAATTGTACATTCCATAACTTCAGGCTCAACACCATTAGGGAAAGTTGCTTCAAAAGTTGTAATATCTGTTAAAGGCCAAATATCACGATTCAAAAGAGTTCTATCCGGACCAATCAAACAAAAAGTTGGAAAGGCACTAACACCAAAGTTAGTGTTTACACTACCGGATCCTCCATCTGCACTTACAGCAGGGGGAAGATTAAAAGGACCTCCGTAAGTCTCCCCATACAAAAGAACCTCTTCATCTGAATCGGTACCATTATTTATTGATATCATTACCAAATCACCGTCATTACATCCATATTTATCATAGAATTCGCTAAAAGTTGACTGCCATGCCTGACAAGGACCACAGGTATCGTAAAAAAAATCTAGATAGATGTGCTTTCCAGCATCAGCATATTCGTAAAGATTGTGTTCAATACCGTAGACATCGGTTACTGTAAAATCATCTACAACATCTCCAACATTGTAGTTGTTAGTTTGAGCAAGAGTTACTATTGAAAATAGTAATATTAAAAATAGGGAAGTAATTTTTTTCATGGGATTGTTTTAGGTTAATTATTAATCACAATATAAAAAAACGTTTTGAATAATTAATTAAAATTTTAATTAGAAAAATTTATACCATTTGGTATATTTGTTTGAAAATTGGAATAAACTAAATTTTAAATGATTTCAAAATCTGAAAAAACTGCTAAATATATTATTGAAAAAGTAGCACCATTATTTAACCAAAAGGGATATGCAGCTACTTCTATGTCTGATTTAACAACAGCTACCGGACTTACAAAGGGAGCGATTTATGGTAATTTTCAAAATAAAGAAGAACTCGCTATTAAATCCTTTAACTTTAGTGTTAATCAAGTTTTAAAAAGTATTAGTACGCATCAAAATAAAAATAAATCCTCACTACAAAAACTATATTTAATTACAGATTTTTATAAGAATTACTATAATTTTAGTAAAAAACTTGGGGGCTGTCCAATTCTTAATAATGGCGTTGATGCAAAAAATCAAAATACTAATTTACACAATGAGGTAGTACTAATTATCAACAAAACACAAACAAATATTGCAAAATTAATAGAGCAAGGAATAAAAAATGGAGTCATTAAAAGAACCGTTAATTCAAAAAAATTTGCAAAAAGACTTTACAGTCATATTCAGGGAGCTGTTTTTATGGCTTTTACGATGAATGAAGCCAACTACTTAGATATAGCAGTAGAAGACATGAACTTAATTATTAAAAATGAATTGGAAAATTAATGAAAGAATTACCAAAGGTTTTAAAAAGTAATACAAAAATAAGATTTCAGGATTGCGATCCATTTAATCACTTAAATAATGCTGCTTATCTTAATTATTTTACCAACGCTCGAGAGGATCAAATAAATGAAAATTATGGAATTGACATCTATAAAATGGCTAAAGAACTTGGAGTTAGTTGGGTGGTTGGAAGCAATCAAATTGCTTATATAACCCCAGCTTTTTTAATGGAAGAAATTGTAATCGAATCACAATTACTCAACTATAATACTACCAGTTTATTTGTGGAATTAAGAATGTGGAACCACGACCAGACGAAAATAAAAGCAATCATGTGGAGTCGTTTTGTTCATTTTAATTTAATTAAACAAAAGAGAGAGAATCATTCTGATCAAATTATGAAATTATTTGAAAGAGTGCATAAGCCTGTTGATGCCTTACGTTTTGAAGATAGGGTGACTTTTTTTAAAAAGTTCAAAGTGGCTACTGTATAAAAATACTATGATTTAATGTTTAGAAAATAACAAATAGTTTACTTACTTTTATAACTTATGGCTTTACAAAAAACTATCAAAATAAAAAATAAAAAAGCAAGATTTGAATATGAAATCTTGGATAAGTTTGTTGCTGGAATAGTTTTGCAAGGAACTGAAATCAAAGCTATTAGAGAAGGTAAAGCCTCTATAACTGAAGCCTTTTGTGAGTTTAATAATAATGAGCTATTCGTGATCAATATGACGATACAAGAATATTCACATGCAGTACATTTTAATCACACTCCTAAAAGTGAACGGAAATTATTATTAAATCGTAACGAATTAAGAAAACTTGAAAAACAAGTTAAAAATTCTGGTTTAACTATCATTCCCCTCCTATTATTTACCACAGACAAGGGTTTAGCAAAAGTTGAAATTGCTATTTGTAAAGGAAAAAAATTATTCGACAAAAGAGAGTCTATTAAAGATCGTGATAACCAGAGAGATTTAAGTAGAATTAAAAAGAATTTTAACAAATAGTATGGGGAAATTACTTAAAGAACTCAATCCTGCATTACAAAAGTTTATAGAAAATCAAAAAATATTTTTTGTAGGTACTGCAAGAAGTGAAGGGACCGTTAATGTATCTCCAAAGGGCATGGACACTTTTAGAGTTATCGACACAAAAAAAATTGTGTGGCTAAACCTTACAGGTAGTGGAAACGAAACAGCTGCCCACCTATTAAAAAACAAGCGAATGACCATTATGTTCTGTTCTTTTGATGAAACACCGCTCATTTTACGATTGTATGGGAATGCTAACATATATCATGAGAGCGATCAAGAATACATCAAGCTAAAAAAATTATTTAAAAATTTTACGGGTGCTCGACAAATTATTGGTATGGATATTAATCAAGTTCAAACTTCTTGTGGTTATGCAGTTCCATTTATGGAATACAAACAAGAACGAACTCAATTAAATGAATCGGATTTGAAAAAAGGAAGAGATGGAATCAAACAATATTGGAAAGATCACAATACAAAAAGCTTAGATGGATTTGAAACTATCTAATTTTTATTTTCTAATAATGGAACAAAACGAAACTCACCAAATTCTTCTTTTTTAAATTTAGTCATAGAAACTCTAGTAATTAGCGTCATGATTTGGTTTTCCGATCCAATAGGTATCACTAGCCTACCTCCTATTTTTAATTGTGATAATAACGGTTTAGGAACAAATGGAGCTCCAGCAGTCACCACAATTCCATCAAAGGGTGCTTCCGTTTTTAACCCTTTGTAGCCATCGCCAAATATTAATTTTTTTGGTCTGTAACCTAATTTGGGTAAAAAAAGTTTGGTTTTTTTGAACAATTCATTTTGGCGTTCAATGGAAAAAACGTTCATCCCCATTTCGATGAGAACTGCCGTCTGAAAACCACTTCCAGTTCCAATTTCTAGTACTTTTGCTCCTTTCTCTATATCGAGAAGTTCTGTTTGTCTTGCAACAGTAAAGGGTTGAGATATGGTTTGCTCTGCTCCTATTGGAAAAGCTTTATCGATATAAGCATGATCAATAAAACCTGAATCCATGAATAAATGTCTAGGAATTACACCAATTGCTCGTAATACTTCTTTATTGATAATTCCTTTTTTAACAAGAGCTTCCACCAATTGTTTTCTTTTTCCTTTATGAGTAAAAGTGTCTTGCAAAATTCAAATTTAATTCCAATCAAAAATAGGAAATCAAGAATCAAATTGATGAAATATATTAAAAATAGTTTCAGAAAATTTAAAATAAAAAAAGCTGAAAAACAGTTATATTTGCGTAAAATCATTATCGATGTTAAATGCAGGCGTTATAGGTGCTGGTCACTTAGGAAAAATTCATTTAAAACTTTTAAATCAATCGGATAACTATCATTTAGTTGGGTTTTACGATTCCGATCCTGAAGCAGTAAAAACATTTCTAAAGAATTTGGATATAAAAGTTTTAAATCTATGGAAGCTTTAATTGAAGCTTGTGACATGATTGATGTGGTAACGCCCACTCTCTATCATTTTGATTGTGCTAAAAAAGTTTTAAATGCGGGTAAACATTTATTTATTGAAAAACCGATAACTAAAACAGTTCGAGAAGCAGAAGAAATAATAGAATTAGCGAAAAAAAATAGCGTTCAAGGACAAGTGGGGCAAGTAGAACGATTTAATCCAGCTTTTACTGCGGTTAATCAACAAATATGTAACCCAATGTTTATTGAAGCTCACCGGTTGGCAGAATTTAATCCTCGGGGAACTGATGTTTCGGTAGTTCTAGATTTAATGATTCATGATATAGATGCTATTTTAAGTGTGGTTGACTCTAAAGTTAAAACAGTTACTGCTAATGGTGTATCCGTAATCAGCCAAACCCCAGATATTGCAAATGCACGTATAGAGTTCGAAAACGGATGTGTGGCTAACTTAACAGCTAGTAGGATTTCTATGAAAAATATGAGAAAATCAAGGTTTTTTCAAAAAGATGCCTACATTTCTATAGACTTTTTAGAAAAGAACTGCGAAGTGGTAAAAATGAAGGATGCTCCAAAAAACCCAGATGATTTCGCAATGGTTTTAACCAATGCAGAAGGAATTCAAAAACAAATTTACTTTGAAAATCCTGCGATCCATGATAATAATGCCATATTAGATGAATTAGAAACTTTTGCAGATGCAATAAATAATAATACTACGCCTATTGTTACTCTATCTCAAGGAGCTGAAGCTTTAAGGGTTGCAATGCAAATAATAGAAAATTTTAAAACCTTATAAACTAATTTAAACTACCGATATCGGTCTATACATATGAAAAACGTTGCAGTTATAGGAGCAGGAGCTATGGGAAATGGAATTGCGCATACTTTTGCTCAATTTGATTACAAAGTAC
>Ga0233398_1000994_pt1 | contig 11673 bp, 9 predicted proteins | sample 38DmetaG_FD_182697 | JGI IMG/M metagenome (GOLD analysis project Ga0233398, IMG submission 182697) | Seawater microbial communities from Monterey Bay, California, United States - 38D | ecosystem: Environmental > Aquatic > Marine > Coastal | place: USA: California | collected 2016-10-02
TGTATATTTGGGGCATGAACGTTTTGGGCCAAAATATCAATTTACGCAATGCGCGGTTAAAAGGGCTGCTTGGTCTAAATCTACTAAGCTGCCTCTGAGCGTGCCGGTATTTGGTGCGTCCGCTCAGAGGAGGCAATTCATATCGCACCCCGAGCTTAGTAGACAATAAAGAGACCCAGATATGACAGATATTCCCCCAAAAGACCGCGTTGTTATTTTCGATACGACCCTGCGCGATGGCGAACAAAGCCCCGGCGCAACAATGACCCATGATGAAAAGCTAGAAATCGCTGAACTGCTTGATGAGATGGGTGTTGATATCATCGAAGCGGGATTTCCAATCGCATCTGAAGGTGATTTTCGCGCGGTCAGCGAAATCGCGCGCCGCAGCGCCAATTCGGTGATCTGCGGGCTGGCCCGCGCCAATATTGGCGATATTGATCGCTGCTGGGATGCGGTGAAAAATGCAGAAAAGCCGCGGATCCACACGTTCATTGGAACCTCTCCATTGCATCGGGCGATCCCGCAATTGGATATGGACCAAATGGCGGATCGGATCCATGAAACGGTGACGCATGCGCGCAACCTGTGCGATAATATCCAATGGTCGCCCATGGACGCAACCCGCACCGAGCCGGATTATCTTTGCCGCGTGGTGGAAATTGCCATTAAGGCTGGCGCCACAACGATCAACATTCCCGATACGGTTGGGTATACGGCGCCCGTGGAATCTGCCGAGTTGATTCAAATGCTATTGGCGCGCGTGCCCGGCGCAGAGCAGGTGGTATTTGCGACCCATTGCCATAATGATCTGGGTATGGCGACAGCCAACGCCTTGGCCGCGGTGGCGGGTGGCGCGCGCCAAATCGAATGTACGATCAACGGTTTGGGTGAGCGGGCCGGTAATACGGCGCTGGAAGAAGTGGTGATGGCGTTAAAAGTGCGCCGCGATATCATGCCCTATTTTACCAATATCGACAGTACGAAATTGATGAATATTTCGCGCCGCGTGGCCACGGTTTCTGGGTTTCCCGTACAGTTCAACAAAGCCATTGTGGGCAAGAATGCCTTTGCCCATGAAAGCGGCATCCATCAGGATGGAATGCTGAAAAATGCCGAAACGTTCGAAATTATGCGCCCCGAAGATGTTGGGCTTGCGGCGACAAACTTGGTGATGGGCAAGCATTCAGGGCGCGCGGCATTGCGCTCAAAATTAGAAGAGCTGGGATATAAGCTGGGCGATAACCAGTTGAAAGACGTGTTTGTACGCTTCAAGGAACTCGCTGATCGGAAAAAAGAAATTTATGATGATGATCTCATCGCGTTGATGCGCGCGGGGGAAGATGCCGAAAATGACCGCTTAGTATTGAAATCTTTGCGCGTTACCTGCGGAACGGATGGCCCACAAGAAGCGGTGATGACGTTGTCAATTGAGGGTCAAGAGGTTTCGACCACCGCCACCGGGGATGGACCGGTTGATGCAACTTTCAATGCCGTCAAAGCGCTATACGCGCATACTGCGCGGCTCCAATTATATCAGGTACACGCGGTGACCGAAGGCACCGATGCACAAGCCACTGTCAGCGTGCGGATGGAGGAAGATGGTAATATTTCCACCGGAGAATCCGCCGATACCGATACTGTGGTTGCCAGTGCCAGGGCCTATCTGAACGCTTTGAATCGGTTATTGGTGCGCAGAGATCGTATTGGCGAGGATCATAAAGAGATCAATTATAAAGATTATAGCTAAAAGAAAACGGGCCCAAAGGCCCGTTTTTTAAATGCGATATCTGCCTATAAGACATATTTTATGAATAAGATATTCGGGAGCACGAACGCAAAGCAGATGCAAAATACCTTGGCCAGGCGCGAGATTTTTCCAAAAGTGCCTTGCCCCAATGCACCCTGCCCATAGGCAATTGCCCCGCCAACCACGGCATAGCCGTTGGCCAAACGCCGATTTTGTGATGCCTCAATTGAGCGCATCGCCGCCTCATAAATGGCGTTTTGTTCGGCTGCGTGTGAACTCTTCGTATTCATATTATATTCCTTTATTCCCATATGGTTGAGATGATGCAGCGCCGCTATAGGTCAAGCTTTTTGGTGAAAAGTTACGGGGTTTCTGTCTAAAAATTTGAACCAGTTTTCGCTGCGGTAGGCCGCCGTGAAGCCGGTTATCTTCCTGAGCGAATATCAGCTGGCAAGCCGTGGTTAGGTAGGGTGTTATTGCGGTGCACTGAACGGGTCTAGAGCCCTAAAACATATCTGGGCGTGATCGGATCTGTGCTTTCTGGGGCAAAAATCTTGCGCCAGCAGGCAGATCAAGGGTATCAAGGGCGAAATTTAAAGAAACCGCCTAGGAAAAAATGATGCTGTATCGTGAGCAAATTCAATGACCTATAACCGTATTCAACAGCGGGCGCTTGAGGTCTTAGAACCGGGGCGTTTGGGCGATTTATACAGTAAAATTACCGACTATTTGATCGCAGCTTTGGTGATTTTGAACATAATGGCCGTAACGCTGGAATCGGTCAGTGATTTTTCAGTCACCTATGCGTCTCAATTTTACTTTTTCGAAGTGTTTAGCGTGGCGATTTTTTCGGTGGAATATTTACTGCGCGTTTGGGCTTGCGCAGCACGCTCTGATCCCGGCTCAAAGCTATTTGGCAGTTACCGGCTGGGTTATATTTTCAGCTTTAGCGGATTGATCGATATGGTTTCAATCATTCCATTTTATTTGCAGGCTTTGTTTCCGGGGCTGGATTTACGCGTTTTGCGAACTTTGCGTTTGCTGCGCATTTTTAAATTGTCAAATTACAATACGGCAATCGAAGATTTGTTCAGCGCCATTTATGAAGAGCGTAAATCGTTTATTGCCGCTCTTTATCTTTTGGTGATTGCTTTCGTTCTGACCTCTTCTTTGATTTATTTCGCCGAAACCAAAGCCCAGCCCGACAAGTTCGGCTCTATTCCGGATTCAATGTATTGGTCACTGATCACGCTGACCACCGTGGGCTATGGCGATGTCAGCCCCGTGACATGGATTGGAAAAGTGATTTCGATCATTACCGCTTTGATGGGCGTATCCGTTGTGGCGCTTTTAACGGGTATTTTAGCCAACGCGTTTAGCAATCAAATCGCCCGTCGGAAGATGATTTTCGAAGATCAAATCCGTGAAGCGCTGCAAGATGGCGTGGTGGACGCTGTAGAAAGCCGATCCTTAGAGGCTTTGCGCAAAGAATTCGGCCTCTCATCGCAACAAGCAGATGCGTTAATGCGCCATGTTCAACGCGAAAAACGTATGGAATAACGCGCAGTCTTTTGCGCGTTAAAAAGCGCGGGCGCTGTGTCAATCTGTATCGCTTTATGCGATGGAAAACGACTTTAATGTCGGTAATGCGAGCGCATAATCGAGCATAATTTTTATACAGGTTTGTATATCCACCCATTTTGAGTGATCTGATTTATGCGCTTAGCGTCTTCCGTTTCAACCCCCGTATCGCGCGCTAAACTTTTGCGCGGAAACGGGATTTGTGTAGGCTCTATTTTTCTGTTTTCTTTGGCCTTTCCCGCCGCCGATCTGCTGTTGCAGGATTGGGGTGTTTTGGGGTTGATTTTGATCCGGAACATGCTGGCATTTGGCCTAATCCTATTATTGTTTATTGCGCTATTAGGCGCGCAGGGGCTGCGCGATTTACCATGGGCGAAAGGCTTCTGGATTGGCTTTACAGGCTTTGGAATTGGTTCAACCTTATTGATTTATGCGCAGGCAATAAGCGATCCGATCACCGCCGCTTTGGCGGCTGCAGCGATGCCGATTTCTGCTGTTTCTATTGAGATAATTTTAGATAAACGGCGGCTTACTCTTCCGTTTTCTATGGGGTTGGTGTTGGTTTTGATGGGGGGGTGTGTTGCCACTGGGGCGGGGCTTACTGGTTTTAATTTGGGTTGGGGCCTGATGGTCGGGTTGGTTTCCGTGTCGTTTTTTGCCTGGGGATCGAGGGCGAGTGTTGTAAACCTGCCCGACACCTCGCCGCTTGCGCGCACTGTCGTCACCACGTTTGGCATGTGGGGTTTTACGCTGTTCTTATGGGGGTTTGGGCGGATATTTGGATGGGCAGGGGCGCATATTCCCCCGCCAAGCGCTGAGCATCTCATTCCAATGTGTATTTACGCGCTTTTAGGAGTGGGAATTTCGCAATTGCTTTGGGTGAAAGGTGTTGGCGAAATTGGGATCGCAATTGCTTCTTTCCATCTGAACGCTGCGCCATTTTACGTTATGATCGTGATGGTGGCTTTTGGCCAGAGTTTGCAAATCACGCAGGTGATTGGCGCTGCTATTCTGGCATTTGGGGTGATCTTATCGCAAACTAAAAAGGCTTAAGGCCAAAATCTTCTATCGCGCCCCAGCTGCGATGTAGATCAAATATTAGGCTCGCCCTGCAGCCCTAACAGCTTGCGAAACCCTGTCCAATAGCCGGGCAGGCGGGGAGGCTTGGTGAGACCATCATGAATTTCATTTGACCATTGCGCCATTTCATCCGCGGCAAATGCGCGGCCCCAATCTAAAAATGCCGCGGCTTCGGCAGGGCGTAAGCGGCAGGCGCTTCCCACCAGCCCGATTAATGTTTCGGCCGGCGAATACCATTCATCTTGGATGCCGGTGACTTTGCGTTGCAAAATTGGCCCCATCAAGCGCATCAGGCGGTTTTCAGAAAATTGTAAGAGTAGCTTGCCCATGTCATCGCGCGTGTAGTGAATAAGGGGGGGGAACGTATCAAAAAAAACCGCTTTGCCCTGAACGATTGCAAAATTTCGGATTGAGGGGTGAAACCCGACGCGCCCATCTTCCGGGCTTAAATTATTCCAAAACCTGGCGATCACTTGGCCGGCCGCGTTCAGCATCTGCAACGCTTGTGCATGTGAGGCATTGATCATCAGCGGCCGCATCAATGCGTTGCTGTCAAGCGCTTCTTGAACAATCACTGGAAAGCGGCGCCCATCCATCTCTAACAATAAAAATTCTGTCTCTGGCAGGCCAACCCCGGTTTTATGCAGAATGGCGACATAATCGGTATGGTTTTTTGCAAGCTGATCCAGCGCGCCATGGTCGGACAGGCTTTGGTATATTTTGATGACTTTGCTGCGGAAAGGCCCCGTACGGGGTTGGAATGGCGCGCAAAAATAGCCCAGTTTTGAGATGGTGGTGCCACGCGCGGCGCTATCGGCGCGGATCAGTTGTTTTAGCGCGTCTTGATCAACCATCCTATGCCCCTTTACCATCTTGTTTTCGTAAGGGCGCTATACGCGTTCGCGGGCGGGATGGCCAGAGCTGCAGGGTTAACGATCACAGCGCAGTTGGAGCCCCAGTTTGCCTTTCACCGCCTCGGGCCAAACGATGGCTGCCTGATCTTTATCGGATCCGTATTGCAGCTCGATATAAGGCAAAGCGTGTCGGCGCGCTCCAGACGGCGTCAGGATAGGACTTTTTGCGATCAGCGTATCCGCATCCAGGCACTGGGCTTGAAAAGGCAGGCGCTGCGCCGTGTCGATGGTCCAAAGGGTGGCGGCGCTGTTCTGATGATGCGTTAAGCGCAAGGGGTTGGCGCTTTGGGTGGTAATATTGTTGAAATTATTACCATGAAATTGAATTTGAAAAAACCGCTCCCGGTCAAGATCAGATAGGCTGGTATCGACCGCCTCGATCCGGTCAATAGAGCCATTGATGGCACGGAAGTTATTGCCATTCACGCTCAGGTCCGACAGGCCGTGGCGCTGGCCATAGGGTTTAAGAACCAGAAAGGAAAAGGATGGCGCGACATTGCTGCATAAGAAAATATTATCGCTTATAGTGAGCGCCGAAAAGCCAAATCCGGTTGTATAATCAGGCTTGGCGTCATGTTCATTGGTCCATTCAATAAAACAATTATCGACATAATTGCCCGTGATGGTGCTGGTCGTGTTGGTTTGCGTCAGGGCAATTCCAGCCAGCCGAATGCCGTTTGATCTTTCGTCGCCCTGATAAAAATGATTGCCGCTGATGATATTATTTGAACCGCTTAAAATGGCGAAATGACGAAATCGGGACGCGCGGTTATCGCGCAGTTTGATATCATTTGCATTGGCATTCAACGCGATGCTCACCCGATCTTGTGCGGCAAGCAAGGATTCTGCGGTGATAAAATGGCAGCGCTCAATCAACATGCCTTGGCAGCCCCAGCCGGTTGAGGTGAGACCGCGATAGCGGGGTTTGGTAATCACGCAATCAGCGATATGAAACGTATCACCTGCCCGCGCCAGCATGATACCGTTGGCGATACTGTTGCATTTGAGGTTGACGTTTTGCAGCATAAATTTCTGCAATTGATCAAAGCCGCTGAAATCCAGCATGTATTTAAAGCGTGTGAAGGTAAAATCTTGCGTTCCTTCGGCATCATAAAGCGCTTCTGAAAGCGTTGCTTCGCTGGTATTGATATCCACAGAGGTCACATAGATTTCACGGCCAACGCCATTGCCTTCAACCAGTGAGCCGGCTTGGATATTCGCACTATTGTTGAGATTGCGCAGCTTTTTGGGATCGGATGGCGAGTAGGTTCCGCGTGAGATGACAATATCGTTTTCCCATGCTGTATTGCGCCGGGCATATAACTCTCCGTTTCGAATAACCCGCCGCACCGCATATCCCTGCCGCGTAGAAACGGCTTCTTGAAGATCGATCGGGGCATTCACGCCGATGGTGCGCCCCCCCAGATCCAAGGCGTCATGATCGCCGCTGTTCAAAAGGGCTTGAAAGGCTTTTTTGAAGGCAAGCTCTTCTTCACCGAACGCATCAATATAGGTGGTGAAGTCGAAATTATTCTGCAGCACAAACGGTGCTGATACGGGCAATTTAACCGTACCGCGAAACAACAATTTCGAACGCAGGGTCAGACCCTTTTCAATATAAAATTGTCCTTCTGGCACCAATAATCTACGCCCTGCTGCGGCGTCATCCGCGGCAGTGAATGCATCATAATTTGGGGTTTCGCCATCGCCTATGGCGCCGTAATCGCGGATATCCAAGATATTTGTGCTGTGAAGCATGAATAAGGCGCTGACATCTTCGATCTGCAAGCTTTCAATGCGGATAATCCCGCCATTCTGACCCGTCAGGTCAAGCCCGAAATGGCCATAATCGGGATCAGTGCCCCAAACCATATCCACCCCGTCGCGCAGACCAGGGCCAATAATAGCGCTGACGTTCAACAATTGGCTATAGTCTGTGGGCACCACCGAGGGGCCTATTTGGGTTACTTGGGCAATATGCGCGCCCGAAGCGGCACCGGCCCAGCCCGCGATGCGGACCCCCGGAAAATGCCCGCTGACCACCTTAACCCTACATCTTATCCTGAGATAGGTTTCTTTGAGTATTGGGGTTTGTGTGAAGCTGCGCAATTTTTGCACTTCGATCGATTTTCGCAGCTCGAGGCAGACGCCAAAATCGCTATCGCCCGTCACCAAGCTGGCATCCGAGCTTAGATCGTATCTGTGATCGCCGGCTACCCCATCGCCGCTTGACCAATTCTTTAGCCCTTCCGCAAAGGTAGGTGGCGTAAATCTGGCAGCCTCGATCATGCCCAAACCCATATTCTTCCCTTTTCACATGGTTGCGTGCAGCCGTGTTAGGGTTTTTGGGTTAAGATGGTCCGCGCGCAACGCGCGCTGGGCTGCCGGTTACACGCTGAAATCTGAGCTTGGTAAGATTTCCACCCCGGAAATTTTCCAGCTTTCTCCCAGCTTGACCATGTAATAACGCAGATAATGCGCTTTTTTGTTTCGATCAAAAATTTGGATATTCTGGGCCATACCATGGTGATAAGGGTCAACGCTTAAAAAGGTTACCTTCCCAGGTTTCCAGACCATAGGATAGCCGCGTTTGACCATCGATTCAAAATTAGCAGGCCCCCCAAAGATGGATTGGATAGACGGGCTTGCATAGCTGAAGGCTTCTGCAAAATCATCGAGCTGAAATGCCTCTAATTGCCGAGAGATCGTGGCTTGGATATCTTCCTTATCACCGGCGAAGATTGGCGCTGCCAAAAAGAACAGGGCGCATATAAATGAAATTAGTCGCATATATTTCTCCTCTCTTGCGCAAAAGCTAGATCAGAGATTTATAAAATCAATCTTTCACAAATCCGCCGCTTAAAGCGTGGTCGATCAAAGCCACGGTTTCTGTAAGGCCGTAAAGGGCAATAAACCCTCCAAACCGTGGGCCTTGGCTGGCGCCCAATAGCACCTCGTAAATGGCTTTGAACCAAGCGCGCAGCGGTTCAAAACGCTCGCGGCCACAGGCAAAGACGATGCTTTGCAGCTGTTCGGGGTCAAGCGGCCCCTGATAAGCTGCCAATTGATCGCGTAAATCCTGAAGCGCGCTGCGCTCAAGATCAGAAGGCGCACGGTAGGTTTTGGTGGGTTTGACGAAATCATTATAATACCGCACCGCAAACCCCGCGGCTTGATCTAGACCGGGATGACTGGCGGCTGAGGTATCCGGGGCGTAGCGCTGAATAAAGCCCCATAATTGGTCTTTTTCATCTGCATTGGCAACCGCAGCCAGATTGAGCAACATACTAAAAGACACGGCCATATCGGGCTTTGGCGCATTCTGCCCATGAATATGGAAAATGGGGTTGTTCAATTGCGCCGCCGGCTCTTGTGTGTGGAAGGCTTTCAGCTGCTGCTGGTATTCATCCATGGCCTTCGGAATCACGTCAAAATGCATCCGTTTTGCGGTTTTTGGTTTGAGATACATAAAATAAGACAGGCTTTCGGTGGTGGCATAGCGCAGCCATTCGTCAATAGAGACTCCATTGCCTGAGGTTTTAGAAATTTTCTGCCCCTGCTCGTCTAAGAAAAGCTCATAGGTGAAATGTTCGGGGGCGGGCGCGCCCAAGAGCCGGCAAATTTTGTCATAAATGGGTGTGTTGGTCGAATGGTCTTTGCCATACATTTCAAAGTCAACGCCCAGCGCTGCCCAGCGGGCGCCGAAATCAGGTTTCCATTGAAGTTTCACATTGCCACCGGTCACCGGAAGGGTGAATTCACGCCCGTCCTCATCATCGAATGTCACAGTGCCTGCTTGTGCGTCAACCGCCTTCATCGGCACGTAGAGCACCCGACCCGTTTCTGGGTGTATTGGTAGAAATATTGAATAGCTCTGGCGCCGCTCTTCGCGCAATGAGGCGAGCATTACCTCCATAATCGCGTCGTATTTTTCCGCCGCGCGCAAAAGGATTTTGTCAAATTGCCCTGATCTGTAAAAGTCTGTGGCTGAGTAAAATTCATAGTCAAATCCGAACGTGTCTAAAAACCGGCGCAGCATGGCATTGTTATGGTGCCCAAAGCTTTCATAATCTCCAAACGGGTCGGGCACAGAGGTCAGCGGCTTTTGCATATGAGCATGCAAACGCTCTGGGTTTGGCACATTTCCCGGAACTTTGCGCATACCGTCCAAATCATCCGAAAAACAGATTAACTTGGTTGGTATGTCACTGATTTGTTGAAATGCATGCATCACCATTGTGGTGCGCGACACTTCGCCAAACGTACCAATATGGGGAAGACCAGAAGGCCCATAGCCCGTTTCAAAGAGCACATAGCCTTTTTCCGGTGGCGCTGCGGAATAGCGTTTGAGCAGCCTGCGTGCCTCTTCAAAAGGCCAAGCTTTCGCACTTAGGGCGAGGTCACGCATATTTGACATTGGTTCATTCTCCGAGATTGCCAGCAGGTCTGGTCCCAAATTCCTGCTGAGGGTTGCGGCTTCCTATTGCGACTGGACCAATAGGTCAATATTCTCTAAAAAAGACCTGTTGCTGTAGGATCAGATAATGGCTGAAAATATCCCAAAAGTTTTAACCTCACAGGATTGTCTAGTGACATTGATGATGGCGATCTCGGCTTCGGATGGTCGCATTTTAACCGCCGAGCTGGTCAAAATTCAATCGGCTGTGAATCATTTGCCGATTTTTGCCGATTATGACGTGGATCGGTTCACGCTGATGTCGCAGGTGGTATTTAATCTTTTTGAAAAAGAAGAGGGGCTGGATATGCTTTTTGGCCTCATTCGCGAAAACCTACCGGATCGACTATTTGAAACCGCCTATGCTTTATGTTGCGATGTAGCGGCGGCGGATGGCATTATTCGTGAACCTGAATTACGGCTTTTGGAAGAAATGCGATATGAGCTGAATATCGATCGCTTGCACGCCGCCGCGATCGAGCGCGGCGCGCGCGCGCGCCACGTCACTGCCTAGCGCAATTTAAAGTTTTTGTGACCATTTGCGCAGCACGTTTTGCTGCAATTGCTTGGCCCGTCTGTTCCAGTAACGCGCATTTCGCGAGGTTTCTCGCGCTGAGGCCAATAATTTTTGCCGCTGCTCAAGATCCTGACAGAAAATGGCAAAGGCATAGGGTCGCACAACCCCTTCCGTGACATAGCCCGCCAAGGCGCTGACATAATGCAACGTACCGGTTTTCGCCAGGATCAGCGCCCCGGATGCGCGATCAAGATTGCCACGGGCATCTCGCGGTTTGATTTTCTTCATCAATTTTGGAAACTCTGGCCATATTAGCAGCGCTTTTTGTAGCGCGCCTACCATATCATTGGGTGTCACCCGCGACGCAGCTCCGAGCCCCGAATGGTCAATGAATAGGCTATTTTGCATGCCTAATCTGGCTTTTGCCCACCGGGTCATGTGGCGCGCTGAGGCCTCTAATTGCCCAATATTGCCACCTCTGGCGCGGGTGGCGGCCAAGCCCAGCATTTCGGCGGTGATATTGGTAGAATATTTCATCATATCTTTGATGATTTCTGCTAAGGGATCGCTTTGATAATTTGCCAGTACGGTCTGAGCAGATGGCATATCGGCCGCTTCGGCTTTGGGCAGCGCGACGCCTTGTGTCTTTAAAAGACTGCGCAGGACCTCAGCCGTATGGGCAGCGGGGCGCCTAACCGGCAACCAACGCCCACCAGTTTTGCCAAGGGCGCTGCGGGCAACATTCCATTCTTCATAATCAGATCTCGTAGAATATTTGAACACTGGCGCGCCGCGCTTTTCAATCACCAGCTTGACACCGCTCACTGCGGGGCGGTGGTTCAAGCCGCGCGCTTCAAGCCATGTTTGATAGCGCCCATTCTTTAACTTCCATTCAAAGAATATCCGATTGTTATTCAGGTTCAGGCCGGAAAGGGCTGGGTTATAACCCACATGTGCCGGTTGCTGGGGATCGATCTGATATATCTCTTTATAAGCGCCAGTGGCATAAAGAAAACGGCCCGTTATTGTTTTTAAGCCCGTCTTAGCCAGCGCTTTGGCCAATTTTCCCAAAGCATCAGTGGTAAGCGTTGGATCCCCATCACCGTGCAAAATAAGATCGCCGGTCAAAACGCCATCTTTCACGCGGCCGGCTGTGGCAAGTGTGGTGTTAAAGCGAAAATCCTTGCCCAGCGTATCGAGCGCATAAAGCGCGGTGATCGCTTTTGTAACGCTGGCCGGTGCAAACGTATCCTCTCCGCGGTGGTTCTCGATCAACCCGCCTTGCGCCAGATCACATACTGCGCAGCCGCGCTTGCCACTGATGCTGGGTGTGGACAAAGCGCTGCGCAAGGCCGCAAAAGGCTGCGGAGCAGGG
>Ga0233398_1001020_pt1 | contig 11438 bp, 9 predicted proteins | sample 38DmetaG_FD_182697 | JGI IMG/M metagenome (GOLD analysis project Ga0233398, IMG submission 182697) | Seawater microbial communities from Monterey Bay, California, United States - 38D | ecosystem: Environmental > Aquatic > Marine > Coastal | place: USA: California | collected 2016-10-02
ACGTCACGAATCATCTGCAAGTAATAGTTATATGTCTGAATCAATGTTTGTAGCTTCTGGCCACCTGCACCAGTCTGTAACGGCTGAATAGGCACTTTACCAGGATTCATATCACCCTCTTGTGTAAATGACCTACCAATAACAGAACCCGTTTGGAAGAACATGTTAAGCGCTTCTTGTGGGTTGTAGTTTGTTCCGTTACCTAAATCAATTTCAGCAAGACCATCAGCATCCATATAAACACCGTCCGGCATCATCTTAGCTAATACTTGCTGCATCTTTAAGTGTGTAAGCTGAACCATATCAGCAAAGCCAGTACAACGGCTTACGATAGATTCGATACGGCCTTTATACATTCTAGGTGCTACAATACTGTAATTCATTTTTACTTTATTGTAATCGCTCTTAGGGCGCATCATGTTTTCAGCAATACCCCATTCAAGCAATGTACTAGTACCTAATATAATGGCACCTTCGTAAAGTACTTCTAATGAGCGAGATGCTTTAGCAAAGCCCTCTGCATCTGCTGGCGGGTTGAACTGATCGTCACGTGGTATTACTTTTTCAGCACCTGTTGCTGTTTCTTTAATCTTATACACTTCGTTCATGTACGTCTTGTAATTAAAATACAATACTTGAACTGTGTTTGAATCGTAATAGTTATCGTTTACTTCACTCCTGTTCCAACCACCTGTTAGGTTTTGTGAACCTTCGCCTTTAATCTTATCCAGCTCATCTTGTGTTAAACCAGGATATTGCTTTTTAAGCTCGCTAATTGGAATAGTCTTCACTTCGCCAACATAATAGATGTCTTCGAAGTATGGTGATTCAGTATAAGAGTATACTAAGTTTGCTGGATCAACGTAATCAACCAATACACCTTCTGATTCAGAAAATGTATTTTTAACTGCGCCAATACCAATAGTTGTTAAATCGTGGTATACGCGTCTTTTAATAAGGTCGTAGTTGTTACCATCTAACAACGTGTTTATTGCAACTTCTTCAGCAATTTCAATACCCTGCTTATAGCTGAGCTGCATATGTAACTCAAGCTCTTCTTTAGATTCAGGTAATGCTGCTGGATCGTTTTCGTACAAGTTAATACCAAATGCTTCAGCTGCGTAGTCGTTAAGCTCTTTAGTTTGCATGTCTCTAATAATAGAGTCCATATACGCTGTGCGTTTTTCAACGCCGTACGGATCCTGGGAGAATGCTTTAATATCAAAAGACCTATCTGCAATACCGTTAACAACGATATCAACAAATTTAGACAGTATAGGGACTGGCTTCCAGTCAAGGTTAAGATAAGATAAATCACCATTTATGGATAGCTCGTCTTTGTATTTTTGAATAGGCTGCTCACCTCTTGCGTACAAACGTAGACTGTGAAAGCTATCTTGATTGCTTCTGAATCTTACGCTCCCTTGGTTGCCGCTGAACCATTCGTTTTGAATAGCTCGACCGACTTGTAAGCCGTACTCCGGCGACATCTTCTCTTGGTCGCTAGCCACTTGGCTTGGGAAAAAGTTACTTACAACTGCGTTAGCCATATTGTTATTTTATTATTTTTGAAGTATAACCGTCCTGACTGAATCTAGCAATCTTTAGGTTTAGTTTTGTTTTTTGTTGTTCCCCGATCGGTTTGTACAAATCTTTGTGGCAAGCCATAATAGCAAGCCCCGAACTAATAGAAGCATCATATTTCGTTCTGTTATTCATATCGAACTTAGACCAATCGTTTAATGTATCGTTAAAATACATTGTTCCGTATTCACCTTCGGTTATTGCACCTACATGATTTTCGATGTACATCTCAATAGCCGCAGCGTGCGCTTGCTTCATGTCCATACTAGAGTTAGGTATTCCACCTATTTCTTTCTCAGTTACGGAAAGCTTGTTCCATAATCTGTCAGGTCGGTTCATCGAATAACCTCGGTAGCCTCTTCTCTTAAAGTGGTATAATAACCTTGGTTTGTTATTCTCGGCAAGTATTGGCATTCCATAAAAGACGCAAGCCATAAGCACGTCTTCGAAAAATATCTCTGCTGTTTGAGGCCTAGCTATGTATTCTAAAAAGAATGTACTAGGTGGTGCATCTTCCATTGTGAATTTAGTTAACCCATGCAATGCACCTTTAGAACCCCTGCCATCAGTCGTTCCTGAAATATCGTAGCTATCACACCCAAATGCACCAACGTGTTCGTTGCCTGGGTATTTGATACCGTTCTTAACTATATACTTATTTTGCAGACTTAAACCAGGTACCCAGGACACATTAAAGCGCCCTTGAGGGTTTGGCATAAACACTACTTTAGTATCCTTAACTCCGTTCTCCCACTGAAAACTCCCGCGTGTTACAGTATTAGTATTACGCAAGTCTGCATTATAATCAACCTGTTCGTAGATTTTTGCTAAGTTAAAAATACTATTCTTGCTTTCATCACGGAAAGCGTGGTCTGTAGTACGCGGGAACTGGCGGTAGTATTCGTTTAAAGCATCCTGGTCTTGTTTAAGACCGTCAACCTCGTTTTCCCAGTAATCTATAACACCCACTTCAATGCTATCACCGTGTGGGTCTATAGCCTCTTCTTCAGGTGTATTAAATACCGGCTGCCCGTACTCATCAATAAATCCTTCATAGTTCCACTCCATTGGTATAAAGAGCGAGTATAATCCCGATTTTGTTTGACCATTATTGTTTCGCTTGGTTACATCTGAATCTAAATACAACTTCTTAAAGTTGTTACCACCTTTATCTAAAGCATTCGAGGTACTACCCATTAAACATTTACCGATGATACGAGAACCAAGACGCAAACACGTTTTAGTTACACGCCAGTTGTTTAATATGTTATCAGGCTTTTCCCACTTACCGCTCTCATCATGTACGAGTAGCTTAAGCTTTTCACCATCATAAGAGTTGTCCCCTGTATTCTTCCAGTCAATCGTTGTATCAAGACCTTCGAGTTGTATTCTCTCTTCTTGTGATTGTATTGACTTACGTGTTAGCTTAGAAGCAGGAACCCTATACGCCAGTTCAGTCTTCGGTCTATCCATACCATCTTGTATGGGTTTGAAGAAAAACGGGTAGTTAAGGGAAATTGGTACAACTTTGTCGGTAAACATTTTCTTTGCATCACTACCGGACTTTGATAAGATACCGAATCTTGCGTCACTTGAGATAGTTGCTTGGTTAACGGTTTCACCTGATGCCATAAATGAGAATCCACTCCGTCTGTTCTTAAGGTAGCACATTCCATAACATCTGGTGTCAACCTTACAGGCTTCCCAAAATATAAAGAAGAGTCTATTGGCTTCTCGATAGTCGGGGTGGCCAACGTCGATCTTACTCCACTGCAAGTACATGTAATGAGTTCCAGTGATATAAGTAGGCTTACCTTTGTTATAAAACCAATAACCGTTGTCGCGTCTATTGAATTCTTCGTCAATATAGCCTTCCCACTTGTTCTTAAACTCATCTGGATATGTTTGCCAATCGAATATACTCTTAATATTTTTAAGCTCCTTAGGGTACTCCTGAACAGCCCACTTATTTAAGCCTTTCTTTAAGCTTTTGGGCTCTGGGGGTAGAGCTACGACAAGATTTTGTATTTCAATAATCTCGCCTATCTGACCTGTCTTGCTTAATACAATAAGGTCGTGTTCTTTATTGTAACCGTACTTCCATTTCTTACTCTTATTATATCGATGTATTGTGGTAAGCTTTACAGGCTCTACGGTTTTAACTAAACTCTGCTCGTACATTACTTAGAACGTCTTTCAGCAAAACCTTTGAAAGCTTCTTTCTTTTCTTCTGCTGGTTTATTCTCTAGTATACGTTCTTCTTCTTGCAGTCGGTTTAATATTTCAAATGCATCGAATATTGCCAGCTTCTTAGTAGCGGCAGCATTTTTTAATCGGTCTGCAGATACATCATCCTCTGTATTAGTAATGATTTTCTCCTGCGCGACTTTAATGAGTTCATCAACAGCTTTGTGACCAGCTAGGATTATACTCTTTTTCGTCTCCTTGATACTCATATTCGATTGTAATTTGATTGACGGGTATACGATACAATCGTTCACCCTCTATATTAAATTCGTATTCCATACCAGGTTTAAACCCTACAAGTGCACCCGCTTCAAAACCTTCACCAGCATATTTAATAATGCCTATTGCAGGTTGTTCATGGTGCATATCCAATGTATCTTTTGCTACTATGGGTTTAACGAAGCAGTAGCCGTCTAATGCTTGCCACTCCGTGTTTCTTTTGTAAGCGTAAATCTGGTCTGGTTGCACAAAGAATGTATCTTCCTTGTAATATGCCTTAGAGTTCTTTTCTTTGCCTCTAATGTCGCGAAAACGTCTAAATACGTTATGGTGAACGATTACTTCGTCACCTGGTTGTATCTCTGAGTCAATCGCTAAGGGTGTGTTTACTACAACACCTAGTCTGCTGGTATAATGATGGTTTTGTACTTCTGTATTTAATAGTAACTCTTTACCATCTATATCTTTCTTCGATGTAGACCTACCGTGTTTTGGTGACACGATAAAGTTAAATATGCTTTGCATTACCAATTGAGATCGTATTCTACAGATACTGCCATGTTCTTATTAAAGTCTTTCCAGGGCATTACATTATCAGCTTTCTGAATATAGATAGAGTACTTGTCTTCCTCTTCTATAATGTTAACTATAGTATGACCACCATACACTTCCTGTCCAACAGAATAGTGCATGGCGTCATTCTTATAGTCCTTACCTACACTAATCTTCCGGATTATCTGCATCTTCTGCTTCTGTAATCTCTCCAGTAGTTAGGTTTACGGTTACATTACCGTACTCGTCTTCTAAATCTGCTTGTGTTTGTTTGAGCTGCTTAACCAACCCGTCAACTTCTGCGATGAGTTTATGCTTTTGCATTTCGATACCACCGAGGGTTTTCTGCCCTTCGTTAATAGTGTTGACTAGTGACTGCAGCGTTTCAAGCTCTTTGTCTGTTACTTTTTTCATTTGATTTAATTTAATTGTTCTGTATTATTATTACCTGTAATTACGGTAACTCAAGTTCCTCAGGTTCAGGCGGATTGCAATATAAGCTATCTGGGAACAGCTCACAATATGTTGTAGCATATTCCTCTCTAGCGCTTGATGAACCAAAGCTATGGATACCCATAGGCGTTGGCCATACTAGATCATCATCCCAAGATTCGTCGATGCCATCAGCCCAATCTACGTCTACAGCGTACACGTCAGACAGCACAGCAGCTTTTAGCTCCTCTCCGTCTTCATCGTACGTAGCTGGTGTTACCTCAAGGTAACCTAGCTTTACAATTCCGTTGTTGTGGGTTGGGTTTCCTTCTTCATCGTGCGGTAGTGCAGCGATTGCAGCATTTGCGGCCGCTTCATTAGTAAACTCGTATTTGCGTGTTACTTTCATTTTATATTGTTGTAAGGGTTGCTAAATCTGCGTTGCTTAAACGGGTTTTGAATAGTAGGGCTTGTGATGCCTCTCCACCGAGTTCATCATTTCCTGCTTCGCCATCTCCAATTTGAATAATGTCTAATGCTGAAGAAAATGTAAATGAGCCTCCACTTGTTACACTTCCATATTGTGTTCCATTTATATAAAGAACATAATCATTCGCTTTGTACGCATATGCTATTTTGACAATACCTGTCGGGTTGTTTGATATGCCAATAGCACCAAACTGACCGCCATTTGCTCTAACACGAGCAGTCAAAGTATTAGCTCCTGCGTTTACATACATATCAACAAGATTAGCGGAAGTACCATCGTTAACACTCATTAACTTTCTTGCACTACCACCCGAGCCAGTTCTTGGATATTCGCATTCAATAAACAAAGTCCCCTCACTTTGACCAATCAAAGAAGATGCATTCGTTTTAGAACAAGTATCCGCCCCCCTCGTAACGCTTCCGCCCGAATGGTTTGGTATGTAGCTGGTTGGGTAGGAGCCTTGTTCTACTTGGAATCCGTATAAATGAATTTGAGCAGTAGAAGGTGCGCTTAACCCACTTGCAAAATTTGTTGAGTCTGCCGTATATGTGTGGGTAAATCTTTGCCATTCCGAAGTGGCTGTAAGATTTGCAGACGCTTTGTTGTTGTTTCCGTATATTTTGAATACTTGGTCAGTTGATATTGCTCTTTTTACATAACAAGAAATTGTGTATGTGCTTCCCGAAACAATAGCGGGTCCTTGGTGCTGAAAATAGTTGCCACTTGATGTAAAGTTAATCAAAGAAGCATTTTGCAAACCTTCAGGGCTTGCTGTTACATTATCGGTTATAGTTACGTTGGAAGAAATCCAGTCAGAACCGCTATAATATTCAGAATTAAGACATAACTGCGTCCTTTGTGGCTCTAACAACAAAGACGGTGTGCCATCAGAGTAATCTATGCGTGGTTCGTTTTCTAATATTCCTGCTTTAGCTGTCGATGCTCCTGATTCTATATACGGTAAAGCCGCAAGACCTTGATTGAGCATTGCATCTTGGATGTAGATTGAACCCGCATTTGATTCTGAAAAATCTGGATAAAAGTTAATTGATTGCGTTGTTGCATTAAATGTTATTGATAATCTCCACCAACCATTACCAACATCAGTAGCACTTTTATCAATAATAGAACCACTTGCTACAACAGAACCATCAACAAGATTGAATATAGCGTAAGGGTTATCTCCTGTTGCATATACATAAAAACTAGCTTGACTTAATGTGTTTGCTTTCGCATAAACGCTCACCGAATGTACACCAGATTTTGCAATGGTTTGAGTAATCCTTGTATAATTTGCCGCACCTTTAGACAATAACCAAGCATTGTTAGTGCCATCATAACCACTTTGTCCGCTTGTTACTGTTGTACCACCATTTACCCAAGTAGTATCAAACTGATTTGATTGTACCAAAAGATTCTCATACCCCTTCTCTATATAGCCGTCTGCGTTAACTCTCGTTGCTGATAAGTTGCTACCTCTTGTAAAGGTAAACTCTCGAGGGTAAAATCTTCCGGAATCATCACTGACAGTGGAAGCTAATAGCTTAGTGTCTTTTGCTGCCCAGTTATCTCCACCGAGTTCTAACGATGCGTTATTCATATACTGTATAGTTTAAGGCTAATGCCATTTCTTCAAATGTTTCGTAAGTTGTTGCCCCTGTTAATATTTCGCATTCAGTATCGGATAGGGCTTCGGGGAAATAAAGAAGTTGCTTTGATTCTATAGAACAACCAATTTGCGTTTTTTGCAACCCGTTTTCAGGTACAACAACACTCCCGCTTCCAGAATATGTGTTATCCGTAGCCCTTAAATTACCATTAATAAATAATTTCACAACCGAACCAACATAACTTGCCGCTACTTTAATATGACTATTATATGAATTAGGTTCATTATAGTTGGCTGCATTATTATTAATATCAAATCGCATATTTGGATTATATTGTTGCACACTCAACACTTTAACACTCCCCACCTTAAGAGGTGTTATGTCAAAACTATTAGGTGCTTGAGCTTTATCAAACTCATAAAAAATAGTTCCTTCAGTTGTACTTCCGTTAGGTATAGTTAATTCGCTTTGAGTATCCGCTCCTCTCGTAATTGTTCCACCTGAATGATTCGGGATGTAGCTAGTTGGGTAACTTCCTGATTCTATTTGGAACCCATATAAAAACACTCCGCTTGTTCCATCACCTTGATATGATGTTGCCGTACCTAATGTTGAATAAATAATCAAGCGGCTTGTCGTTGCGTTGGTTGTTCCCGTTACTGAACAACGATACCATCCGTCGCCCATTGATTCAATATCTCCACCCGTTGCCGTTCCATCGGTTAAGTTAAAAACTCCGTTAAAACCCGAAGACCAACCAACACCACCATCGCCAAAACGCAAATTGCGATTTGCTCCATTTGATTTGGCAAATATGCTAATGGTGTAAGTGCTTCCGCTGGTTAAATTAAAATCTTTGTAGGCAAAGTGTGAGCCGTTAGAAGAGTTTTCTTTTAATAGCGCAGAATTACCCAAACCTTCGGGGCTTGTTGTGGTGTTTGTATCAAAGGAAGTGCCTATTTTTCCGTTCCAGCTAATGCCATTTAAGTATTCCGACTGCGTTATCAAATTACTCCGTTGAGGCTCAAGTAAAAGAGCAGGACAAGTTGCTCCACCACTGTAGTCCAGTCTTGGAGTGTTCTCTAGTAGTCCCGCTTTGCCTGTTGTAGCTGTTGTTTCGATGTAGTCAGTAGCAACCAAGCCTTGCTCTAATTGAGGATGCTGAATCAATACTCCTGAAGTACCATCTCCCACATAGGATTGGGTAGTTCCATCATTTACGCCAATGTTGATCCGCGTTGTAGAGCCACTCACTTGAGCAACTTGACATCTATACCATCCACTATCTAAATCCTCCATAGATGCAGCAATGCTTGCTCCTACATTGGATGCAGTACCTGTACTTAAATTAAACCTACCATAAGCATTACCTATTGAAGTACCTCCAATAACTATATCAATAGTATCGTAACCACTTGCTTTAGCGTAAAAACTAAATGTATATACTTGACTTGTTGCCCAAGTATCAACATAGTCTAATCGGTGAGTGTTATTATCGGTTGTAGGAATAATCTTATAAGCGTTTGCGGTGCCATCATATCCAGTATGTCCGCTTGTGTCGGTAGTCCTTATGTTCGCCCATTGGCTTTTAGTTAAGTCCTCTGAATACTTTAAAAGATTCTCTCTACCCTTCTCTATAAGCTGAGCTTCGTTAACTCTTGTAGCTGATAAGTTAGATCCTCGTGAAAATGTGAAGTCTGCACCATCTGTTAAAACCTCTTGAACTGATACATTGTCAATTGAGCCGTTAAAACCACTTATTGCTCTAAAGTATAAGGTTGTACCATCAGCGGTTAAATGGAAATAATAAGTACCATTTTTAGTTATTGTTTTATCAACTGAACCTGTACTACCAAATCTTAATTGTAATGAACCGCTTGTGGTTAAATCACTAATAGTAAATAAAACTTTGTATTCAGTACCTGATGTTACTACGCTGCTTTGAGAAATAGCAGCATCTGCACCTCCGTTAAAAGATGCAGTACCTCCGCTTATAGTCCAACCTGTGCCTTTACTCCAATCGCTATCCGTAGCGAAATCACCATTAGTAACTAGCTCTGGTCCGTATATAGGGACTGGCTTCTGCGTAAAAACCGTTCCGTTACTCACACCACTAGGTGCTAAGAATAAACTACTCTTGTCGTATACAGTCGCCATATTATATTGTTGTTAATTTTATGCATTCAGTATCGGATAGGGCTTCTTCAAAGAATAACAATTGTTTTGAATCGTGAGAAGTTCCATTTCCTCTCATTGATATAAAATCAATGTTTTCGCTTGTGTTAGAATTAGTGAGCGTTCCGCTTTGTTTTACCCCATTAGAGAAAACAACACCTACGCCGCTACTCCATTGCACCGCAATTTTGTTTGTTCCCGATATTTCATTTGTTGAAGATATGCTTCCGCTAAAGATTCCATTTCCTTGAACTTGAAATTGAGGAATATTTGCAGAAGAACCTTTTATGTAAAATTTATTTGAACTGTCTTTTCCAACTTGAGCAAATGGCGAAGAAGTTTCTCGCCCCGTAGTGGTATTAAACTCATAGTAAAAAGTGCAAGTGCTTGAATATCCTAAAGATTCAACAATAGAATCATCCGCCCCCCTCGTAATCGTGCCGCCCGAATGGTTTGGTATGTACGAACTCGGATAGGAGCCGGCTTCCATTTGTGCGCCCCATACATAAAACAAGCCTCCGCTGGCCGAACTATCACTATAATCAAAACCAAACAACGCTCCCGAATTCGTAGCGTCTGCGGTTGCTATTACACTACAACGATACCAGCCATCCGTTCCAACGGCTTCAATCTTTGCATTGCTAAAATCGTCGCTTGGTTGTGTGTTTATGGTGCCGTCGGATAAATCAAAAATAACATTACCTCCAGCGGCTGGCGAAAATCCGCGCATTCTTAACAAACTTTGTCCGTTTTGTTTAGCGTAGATGCTAAAAGCATAAGCGGTGCCGCTTGTTACGCTGGCGCTAAAATAAGCCGCATTCGCATTTACCCCATCACCGGAAAGTGTTGATGCGTTTTGCACTCCCTCCGGGCTTGTTGTTTGATTAAAAGCAAAAGAACCGCCACTTAATAAAGACCACCCCGCGCCGAAATACTCCGACTGCGTTACCAACTGCGTCCTACTCGGCTCCAATTTAAGAGACGGGCAAGTAGCACCCCCCGAATAATCAAAACGGGGTTCGTCCTCTAATAATCCCGCCTTACCCGTTGATGCACCCGTTGAAATTACTTCAGTTGCTGCGAGGCCGATTTCCAATTGTGAGTCTTGGATGTAGATGGAGCCGCTTGTGCCCGTTTTATCTCCCGAACTTGTTGTCGGATAAAAACGAACTCTTGTTATTGTATCGCTTAAAGCCATAGAACAACGATACCATCCATTCCCAACGCTTTCAATTTTAGCATCAATATTGTTTCCCGAACCAATTAAAGTTCCGTTTGTTAAGTTGAAAGATTGGTGTCTTGTTGTTCCCGCATTTACATAAATTTGAATCCCGCCAATAGCGTTTGCCTTTGCATATACGCTAACACATTGAACACCACTTTGCGAAATGTTTTGATAGACATATCCATCTGATACGCTCTTACTCAAAAGCCAAGCGTTATTGGTTCCGTCATAACCGCTTTGGCCGCTGGTTTCAGTTGTTCCACTACTAGCCCAAGTCGTTCCAAAGTTATTTGATTGTACCAAAAGATTCTCCCGCCCTTTCTCAATCAATCCATCAGCACCCACACGAGTAGCCGATAGGTTTGAACCTCTTGAAAAGGTGAAATCGCCGCTGATAATTTGCTTTATCGATACATTGTCTATTGAACCAGTGAAATTATCACTTGAACCAAATATGATATTTCCATTTCCGCCAGTTGTATTTATTTCAACTGAATAATCGCCAACGGCTGTTGCTTCAATTAAAGATGTCCCTATGGGATAACCGCCGGCATATATTTTTAAACTACCACTTGTGTAGTCTGTAACTGAAAATGTTGCTCTTACTGAACCCGGCGTACCTATGTTTTGGTATAAAGAAACACTTGATGCGTTTGAAAAATTAGCTTTCCCTCCAGATATTGTAGTACCACTACCTTTATTCCAATTGCTATCTGTGGCAAAGTCTCCGTTAGTTACTTTCTCTGGTCCATATTCAGGAACAGGCTTTATAGAATATACCTTACCGTCTTTCCCTGCACCGCCTGAGGCAATGAGAGCTAAGGATGCTTCGTCAAAAAGAGTTGGTTCTGCCATATCTATATTGTTTGTCCTAATTTTGTTATAGTACAGTCCTTAGCCTCTG
>Ga0233398_1001048_pt1 | contig 11141 bp, 16 predicted proteins | sample 38DmetaG_FD_182697 | JGI IMG/M metagenome (GOLD analysis project Ga0233398, IMG submission 182697) | Seawater microbial communities from Monterey Bay, California, United States - 38D | ecosystem: Environmental > Aquatic > Marine > Coastal | place: USA: California | collected 2016-10-02
TACAAAGTTTTCCTCTATTGCTGGACTATCTACTAGACTAATAGCGAAAACACCATCCTCACTTTCATCCTTTATTGTTAGTTCAATTTCTTGTAGTTTCATATCTATTAACTAATTTTTATATTTTTTGTTTCAGATTAGATTATTATAGTTATATTTAACTAGTTATTTTTAAGGTCACCCCTTAAAACTTTCTTTTTTAATTTTTTTTATTAGGTAAGACAAAAGGGAGTTTCTTAATTGATTCTCCCTTTTTGTGTTTTACAATGTTGCATTTCTTTGTCTATTCCTATCTAATGCCTGAGCAGAACTAACTTCTCCACTAACTACATAAGCTTTACTAGGTTGTGATTTTAAAGCCTCTAATTGATTTACACCACTATCACCTACAACATTAAAACTAGGTTGTATTGATTGAGGAGTTGAACCTCCGATACTTGGTGCAGAACCTCTGCCACCTGAAGCACTAGCACTATCAAACTTTTGAGAAGCTATGTTTTTAACGTTAAGTAAACCAGCAGTTAATGCACCAGCACTCGCTATACTTTTTATTATAAGTCCTCCAGGAGTATTAGCAAATGTACTCACAGCAGCTTTGTAACTATCCATTGTAGCACTTGCAATATTAGCAACCTTTTGTATTTTAAAAGCTCTTTCTTGTTGTTTCCTAGACTTACCAGCGAATAATTCTGCTATGTTACCTATTGCACTTAAAGTGTTACTTACTGCATTAAATTTTTGTTCTTGTAATTTCTTTGTATCTTCTAAATCTTTTGCATCTGATTCTTTCTTTTTTGCATCTGATTCTTTTTTTGCATCTAATTCTTGTTGTCTATACTCATTGTTTATCCTTGCTAACTCTTCTTTTTGTGCTTGTTCTAAAATAGAAGTATCTAAATTGAATTGTTTTGCTTGTTCAATTAAATTAAAATATTTGTCTTGAGTATTTTGAATCTCTAATTGTTCGGCCGTTAATTTAGAATTGTAATATTCGTTTTCTGCTTGTTCTAGTTGTGATAAAAAATCATTTTCTAAATTAAGTAAGTTTTGTATTCTTTCTTTTTCAACAGCACTTTCAGCATTTTTTATTTCTTTTCGTTTATCAACTCTTAAATGTTTCTCTTCATTTAATTTGTCTTTTTTAGCGTCTAGTAATTCTTGTTCTTTTTCTTGAACTAAAAATTTCTGCTCTTTGTATGCTTGTGCAGCATCTTGATAAGCTTTAGTAGCTGCTTCATATTGGTCATTCGTGCCATTCTTAGAAAACCAAAGCATTAACTCCCTTTTATTTCCTAACTCATCTTGTAACGTTTTTAGTCTATCTTTAGAACCTTGTAACTCAATTTGTGTTAACTCATCTTGTGAAGCACCACGTTTTTTAGCATCAATTAACGTCTGTCTAGTGTAATCACTTTGAATATTTAATAATTTGTTTAAACTTTCTTTTTGTCTATCTAAACTATCATTTGTTCTTTTTAAGTCTGCATCTAATTTAGCTTGTGCTTCTGCTGCATCTTCTGTGCCATCTGAAAACAAACCCATTGAGTCTGCTAATAAAGCAACTGCAACCGCTAAAGCACCTATTCCAGTTGTTATAATTGCTCCTTTTAAACTTGAAAAAGCCTTTATAAGTGGGCCTTTAATCATTGTAGCTAAACCACTAAAAGCTGGTAATGCTTCACGTACACCACGAACACCCTCAGCTAAAGCCATAGCACTTTGAACTTTAAGTAAAGCCTTTTCAAGTTCTTCTGATTCCGAACCCATTAAACCCATAACACCCTGAACTCCAGCAAATGCACTTGTAGCACCTTGCAAAGCACCTCCTAATTTTTGGTCTAATGTTTGAGCAGCTGCATCAACTACTAAATCGGTTTGCATTTGAACTTTTTTATAGTTCCCAACCGCACCTAATAAATCTTTATATTCTTGTGTAGCTTGTTGACCTGCTAAAGACATCTCATAAAGTCTATCTTCTGCCTCTCCCATTCTAGCAGACAAAGGTTTTAAGTCACCATAAACCTCCTCAAAAGTGGCGTTTAAATCGTTAGCACTTTTCTCCGTTCCATCAATAGCTTTACCTAATTTTTCAAATGCTTTCGCAGCTTCCTCCGAGTTGTCTTTTACCTCTAAGTTTATTACTTTAGTTTCAGCCATTACTTATTAATTTTCTTACTTATTAACTCTCTTTTCTTTTGTTTGTACACCTCCTTAAAACTATATGTTAATTCGTTTTTCCCTTTTGCTATGTCTATTATCTCACTACCAACCATATAATCAAATTGTCTAAGTAGTGTTAGTATATTCTTTATCATGCTTCTTGTATTAAATAAATTTGTGTGTTATTTACATCACTATTCGTGTAAGTGTTTTCTAAGTCTAGTTGTATAACGAATATGTCACCTTGTTCAGACCTCCTAAATTCATTTAAGCTTTCAGTTATTCTTTGGTTACCATCCTCAGTTATTCTATATTCTACTTGGTTAGGGTTTACTGAATAGTTGACTTCTAAAACACCATCACTTGTAAAATTAGTTGTAGCACCTAAAGTGACTCCAATACTTGCAGTTGTAACATCTACATCATTAACACCGTTAGGTACTAATATAGGTATCTCAACAAGACCGCTGCTTTCTCCTAATATAACTGGATTGTCATTTGATATTAATCTAAAGTCGTTAATCAATTCTAAATCTACTTCACCAGTAGTTAAGTCTGTTTTAATATTATTTATAATGTACCTTTTATCTCTAATTATTAACCTATCGTTTAATTCTAAAGAAGTAATTAATGAAGTTGGAAATATAGCTTTCAAACTTGTTAACCTATTCTTAGGGTTAAATAAATTACCTAGATATTTCTCATAGTAAGTTTCATACAGTGAAAAAGGGCTATCATTTAAAAGTAAAGAGCTTATCTCACTTCCCCAGTTTAAAGAATAGTTTGTACCATTACTAATTAAGTCTTGACCGAAGTTTCTTATTGATGTTTGAGAGCTTGTAGAACCTCCTGACCTTAACCAATAACCTAAAGGTACACTTTGTACATCGTACATATAAAGTAGTATAGGCTTTGTCTTTACAAGCTCGTAGGCTTCACCTAAACAATAACCAACTTGTAAGTCTACATCTGTAAACTTATTGAATAACATATTCTCAAATGGTAGTTTAACCTCAAAAGAGCCTCCATCAAATACAAAGTTTTCTGATAAGTTACCGTACTTTCTAAGGTTATCATTTTCGAATGAAGTGTTTAAAAACAATTCAGTATCTTCATAGGTGAAATTTATATTTCTATACAATGGCACTTTTGCTACATCAATAGTTTCTATATCTACATATTCTGTAATATCTGTAATTGCACCTTTTTGATACCAATAGTCTAATGGCTCTATCTCAAACGTATCTATTCCTAATGGATAGCAAGTAAGATTGAATTGTTTTAATATTCCACTAAAAAAATCAGATACTTTTTGTTGAGGTACTACTGTATTCATGTATGTAGTAGCTGAGATTGAAATAGTATCAAAAGCCACATTACTAAACTCGTATGGTGCAGTAGTAGATGAACCTACATAATATTGCACATCTAAATTAATTATTACATCTAAATCGACTGTTATATCTGATGAAAATATAAACTGTAAATCTTTATAATCATAACTTGTGGCTAACTCATTTAATATGTTTAACGTTTGTGCACCTTGCCCAGTAAGTGTTTTAAATGCAACACCATTTTTTAATATATTACAAGTCCACTGTGCAGTAACATCTGAAACTTGATGTACTGATAACCATAATCTAACTCTATTTGAGAAACCTCCAGCAGTAGTAAATAGGTTATTATAAGTTAAATAAACATGACTTAAATTGTCAGTAGCAGAAAAAACTAAGTCAGTTGGATGGTAAGCATTATAATAGTTTACAGTTCCATTAACTATACCGTATTCGTTACCTATTTGCTCTGAACTTGTTGTTCTATTGCACCATAGAAATAAATCATTAAATCTTTTATCTGATAAAAACAAACCATTAAAAGTAATTCCGTATGTAGTTTCAATAGCTTCTAAAACTTTGTTAACTTTTATAGCTGGATTCAATTCTGAAATATCTATCCCAGCACTACTATTTTTAATATCTGTACTTGTACTATCTCCATAACTCCATAACCTATCTGAACTAATTAAAGGATAACGCACATCTAAATCTGAGGTGCTAGTCATAGCATTAGCAACATCACTTAAAGAGTAAGGTGCAGTAACATTACTATAATCTAAATCAGTCAAAGTATCTTCACCAAACAAGTCTTTAAGAGTAACTAAATCACCGTAAAATGTAATAGTGTAGCTATCTGCTTGACCATCTTTTAAATTAGCTTTCTCTAGTTGTATTTTCCCACTTCTAAATGGTGTTCTGTCAATCTCAATAAAAGCATTTCTTCTTAATCTTTGATCTATTAATGTAGTATTTAAATCTACTGCATTCTCGTAAAAATGCTTAAAAACTGCATTATTAACTGAACTTGCTGGAACTGTAAAACTTTGAGAGAAATCAGTAAACACCTTTGAGATGTCTTGAATATTTTGTATAGAAAGATTTACACCAATGTTTTCATCGTCGAATAATTCTATCTCTGTATAGTCATTACTATCTCTTTCTCCTTCTATGTATATCTGTACACTTCTCATATTACATTGTTAATTGCATTGTAGTTAAACTCAAATTCTAAAGCGTAGTTTATTTGTTTAGTGTTTATGTTCTTAAATAACTCAGTAGACTTTGTTTTTAGCTTAGCTGGTTTACCATCAATTAACACCTTTTCACTTAGCATTATCTCTTTAAGAATATTTTTAAAATCTTCATCAACCCAGTCAGTGTTAACCTTTATTGATGTTTTTCCGTTTAGATTAAATTCTTTCCTTTGTCCTTGTATTTGGTTATAATTTGTAATACTAGATTGTAAAGTTTTATGCTCTTTAGAAGTAACCTCTATACTATCATTTGATGCAGCGTAAAACCACAACCTCTGATACTGTCCAAACTTGTTTACAAAGTCGCATTTAACTGGTGTGTATTTACAAGCACTTTTAGGATAGAAGTAGTAAGTTGCAAGTAAAGTAGATGTGTTATTGTCTGTTATTTCTATCTTATTACCATCAGCATAATTAGCATTCAAAACAGTTTTAAATTGTCTAGGGTAGCTGTATGTTCCACCGCCTATAACATCTCTTGCTACTGTTGAAGTTACAACAGAACCACTAACAAGGTTAGTATAAATTGCTTTATACTCCTCAGACCCTCTAAAAGGTACACCGATAGAAGCTGGAACTAAATCAAAATGAGTTGCTAAATCAATCGTACTATCATAGTTGTAATAGTAAGTTCCTTCAGTCATTAAAGATCTCCCTAAATCAGGGTTACTTCCATCTTCATAGTAACCATAACCATCAAAACCATAATAATAAGTAGTATCAATTAAAACATAACCAGCACCAATATCTTTATAGCGTTTCACTACTACATTAGCAAAAGTATTAATGTTCATATAGCTACTAGAGTAAGCACTAACAATGCTATTGAAGTTCATATACTCTCTTATGTAAGGAGAGATGTTGTAATGAGTTTCAGGTTTGTTAGATGCTGCAATTAGTTTACTTAATGTGTAAGTAGGTGATGCTGGAGTTGTATCTGTTCCACTAGATATAAATAATTCAATTTTAGTACCTATTTGACTAGCTTCGTTTATTTCAATTATGTGTGGACTTCGTGTAAATATATTAGCCATTATTTTTTAGTATCTATTGTATCTGTAAATATTTTTTCTATATCTAAACCGTATGCACTTATTAACTCATTTGGTAGGTTTTTGTATGCTCTCTCAAAAGGTTTAGTAAAAAATAAACTAGGTTTGATTCCGTTCTTAAATATACCTTTAGCAATAGCGAATTTTAAACCTTTACGATTTATAAACTTACCATCTTTATCTCTAGGTGCTATCCCTTTTTTAACAATCCACTTATCTAGGTTTTTAAGCATTTGTCTACTTGGTACGTTCTTTTTGAATGAGTAAGGAGTAGTGTAAGCAGACCTATAACCATTAACACCCTTATCTTGCCACACACCATAATCGAGCATCTCAAAGTATAAGCTAATTGAATTTTTATTAACCTTGCTAACACCATTAATGCTATTATACAACTTCTTAGATGTATTCTTTTTGGACTTGCTAAGATTTGATTTAGCTTGTTGTATAACATACTTTTTAAAAGCATCTAATGACTTTTGAGTTTCTTCTCTATCTAACATATTGTCATACCATTTGGTACTACTATATCTACTGTTAATGTCCATCCAGCCACAGCATCCTCAAATCTATCCATAAAAGGTTCTAAACTTGCACTCCCTAAAAAATACTTATCATCGTATAAATCACCTCTCCTTAGTAGTTCAACCATTCTAATTAAAAGAAGTTGCATATTGTTTAAAACGTCATCCTCATTGTCATTACCTACAAATATATCAGTTGTTTCTATCTTAGAAATATCTACTATATCCATAGCTAAAATAGATACATTGTAAGTTAAAGTGTTACCATTAGGTGTACATGAGTTAATCATTAGGTGACTTAATGGGTACATATCTTGTTTAGCATTCATTACCCTATCAATAGTTCCCTTAGTAACTGTATTGCAAAATGGCTCTGCTAGTAATGCAGTTTTTAACTTATCTGTTATGTTGTAGTAATCTATCATTGTTTATTTCTTTTCTTAGCTTGGTTTATTTCAATCTTTGTTTTCTCAGTTTCAAATGATAGTAAGGTTAATGACTTAAAAAGTTCTTCTCTGCTAACTTCATCAAGTCTGGTAACGTCTCCTTTAGCGAGTGTATATAAGCATTGATACCATCCCCATTTTCTCCCAAATTGGTACTCTTCGCTGTATTCATTTTGTTCACTTCCTCCTCCAAAAAATGAGGCAAAACCGCTAACAACTCTGTCCCTAAACGATAAAAAAAAACCAATGCTGGAAGCACTATGTCTAAGGTTACATCTTTAAAGATTTCAAAATCTATCTTATCAGAATCATAATCTTCTATCTCGTACTTGTGTTTGAACTCACCAGTAATTCTACGATACATAATACCTATTAAAACATGATAGTTGTTTACGTCTGAAATATTAGAATCAATATCCATATACTCCCCATTGGTAATCTTATCTAAGTTAGGAATGAAACCATATTTAACACCATTTAAAACAAACTTCTCTTTAAAATCTCCCTTAGTTTCAAATAGCTTATTGAAATGCTCTACAAGACCATCTAAATCACTTAGACTTATCTTGGCTACATCTTTTAAATCTATTCCACAAAAGCACTCAACCATCTTTTGATTAATAAATTCAGCATCGTTAGAGCCTTTAACTACATTCATAAATCGAACATAATCTTTTAGTCTTATTTCGCTTAAACTTGTTGGAATTGTTAATTTAACTTTCATACTTATTAACTAATTTCTTTATAAAATGTTGTACTCGTCTTCTAACTCTTTTAGTCTCTTTAAATGACGTTCATTTTCTTCTTTAATTTTATTGTCTAAACATTCTATTTTACTTAAATACCTAAAACCATAATCTAAAGACTTAACTATATGAGTACATCCATCACCTTTTAAATCATTTAAAAAATTAATTAAAGTATCTATCTCTTGGATATAGTCATTTTCCTTTTCAGAGAATTTAAAGTTTAAATCTAATCTTGCTATACGTTCTTTTTCTAATTTTTCTAATTCCATTATTTCTTTATAAAATGTTGTACTTACCTCTATTTGGATTAACTAATTGATAGGTTACTGCATACCTAAGTGCATCCAATGCGTGATTAAACTTATCTATTGGTGTTTCACTCTTCTTCTCTAGCCAAGCGTAGTTATTTAGTTCTTTGATTAAGTCGGTTGAGCTTTCATCTATGATTAAATCGTAATCTTTTATAAGTGCTATACCCTCTTTAATTGCATACTTAACACAAGGTACAATATTACAACCCTTAGACTTTAATTCACTTATTAATCTAGGTTCTGCATTGTCACCAATGATTAAACTACTACCAGCATTTTGCTTGTTTAACGTTGCTAGTTCGCTTGTTGTTAAGTGTGTCTTATAAACGTGCAACTTAACGTAAATAACCTTGTTAGATACATCTATTGAGGTTTCAACTAATGTACTAGGGTCGTTTGAGAATCCGTAATCTTGACCGAATACAGATGTAGATACTTGCTTGAACTCTCCTAACTTCCAATTATTAAAAATAATACCCTCAGCTTTATCTAACCAACCTCCTAGTATAGTATGCCTATACTTTTCAGGTCTCCTCCTCTTTGTTTCTTCTACTTGTTTAATAAACGATTCGGAAAGATGCTCTATGTTGTCTAAGTAAGTAGTATGAATGAATGTAGTATCTTCTTTAGTGCCATTAAAACCAGCATCAACACCTTTAGCTTGAAAGAACTTATTGTAAATGAAATGTTCTTTTGTAGCTGGATTCAATACAAGTATAACTCTATTCTGTTTTTCCTTATGTCTTATAGATAAATCAATCTTATCAAATACTTCTTCATCCGTTAACTCCTCTGCTTCATCGAGTACCCACGTAGTAACACCACTTAATGACTTAAGAGATGCAGTTTGTGTTCCTGAAGATGTTTTGATACCCTTAAATAAAATCTTACTACCAGTCTTAAGATTTATTATTTCATCTTTTGTAATATGAAAATCTGAATGTCTATTTATTAATTCTATCTTCTCCAAGAACTCAGGGATAATTGAAACGTGTGCAGATGTTAAAGTATATCTAGTGAATAATATTGTATGCCCAACCTCATAAGTTAATGCGAGTAGAAACATAGTAACACCAAACGATTTACCTGAGCCACGTCCACCAGTTACTACATAGTATCTACTATCTTCGCTAAACAAAGATATATACTTAGGGTTAATTAACACTTTACTTTCCAAAGCCTAGAACCTCTTTTATATCGAATGTATTAACGTTGTGTGTAGTTTCAACCGTTTCTTTAGGTTTGCCGTACGTGTACTCAATAACTAGCTTAGAAGCACTAATTCTATCACTATCTCTAGCGTTTTCATTCTTTATAATGTTAGCTAAGCACTTTACTGCATCTAGTGAATAAGGCTTCATCAAATCTCTTATTCTATTCTCTTCATCTTTTGGTTTACGACCAGCTTTACCTTTAGTAGAGTGACCTCCATTATTTTTTCTTTTATCCATTATTTCAATAATTTTATTAGTTGTTTTACTTTCTCTATTGTGTTGACGTTGTAAAGGTCTATTATATTAAGTGAATTACAAATTGTAATAAAATCTTCACCTTCCCACAATTGTAAAGAACAATCATCTGTAATTTCAAGTTCTAAGTTATAACCACATTTTTCAAACCCTAACTCTTCTAATTCTTTTTTATCCATTTTATTTTGTTTTAACTAATTAATTGTTACACATTAGTATAAATGCTTTATGATATAGCTTTAAACTACTATCTAAATGTATGTTTACTTTGTAGTATTCGAACACTTCAATTACTTTCTGTTTCATTATTCAGCTTCTTTAATACATCGTATTCATTTGTTAGTTCATAGTCATAACATTGATACTCTTCATTGAAGTAAGACACTAAATACACTATTGATTTTAATCTAATAGTGTACCCTGTAATCATTCTTTTATTTTGAGCTTCATCTGTTTTTAGATATACTATTTCACCTATTTTAAATACTGGGTTAATTGTTATACTCATCTTCGTAAATCTTAACTAATTTTTCTAAATCATTATAGATGTCTAGTAAGCAACTATTACAAGATGTGTACTCTAACTTGTTATTATTAAATATTCTCGCATGAATTTGTTGCATACGTTTAGAAGCACTTATTTTTTTAGTAGCTTCCTTTAAATGGTTTTTTATCCAATTATACTCATCCTCGTTTAAACACAAAGGTTTTTTGTATCTAAACATTTTATTTAATTTCTCTTTACGTTCTTCACAACCGCAGTCCTCACCAGCTATAAACTTGACTAGTTTTTTTATTCCTGTTGCCGTTGTGATTTGTTCTATTGTATCTCCTAGACCTTGAGCCTTTGGTTTACGTTTTCTTGTTTGTTTTGGTTTATTTTCCATTTGTATATTCCTTACTTAATTCAAATAAATCTTTTCTTAACATTGCATTCTCTTTTTTAAGTCTTTCGTTTTCTTCAAAAAGTGCGTTGTATTCTTCATACATTTTCTGAAAACTGCTACTTCTCCTTTCAAATTCATTCTCTAATATTTCAAGTATTCTTTTCATAAATCTAGTGTTAATTGTTCTTTTTGTATTTCGTATTTTTTAAGTAGTTCGTAATCTTCATTCTTATAATCTTCGTAGTCCTCTCTAAGCTCTTTTCTAATTAGTTTCTTAGTTTGTTGTAAGCTCCAAAATATTGTCCTAGCACTTATATTAGTTTCTTTAGATAGTTTTCTTATGCTTGTTTTTTGACTTGAATATATTTGAAATAACCTACTATCAAAGTGATGTTGACTATTAACTACATCGTTAATGTTTTGTTGTAGCTGGGAGTAGGCTTCTTGTTCTTCTGTATTATCTTCTTGTTCCTCCAGGTAATGAAAGTCGTTAATGTCTTTGTCGCAGTACCTTGTATCTTCTTTGTAGGTGTCGAAAAATATATTTCTTAGAGTTGACCAGCAGTAAAATAGATTCATTTGGCAATCAGGATTCCTTTGTAAGTGGTTGTGCAGTCTTATATACATTTCTTGTACAACATCTTGAGGGTCAACGTTACCTCCGAAAGTTTTAACAATCTTAATGTACTCGTCGTGATGCTTAGTTAGTTCTTCTATATTGTTCATAATTCAACTTCCATGAAATAAAACTTAGGGTATTTGATTGTTTGATGGTTAAACTTAAAGTAGTAAAACTTTTCATCTTCTTTTATTACTTCGTAGTTCAAACCTTTATGTAAGTAGCTTGTATGATGCTCTAAAATGTACTTAACTATTTTTTTTCCTTTAGCCATAAGTCTATTACTAATTTTGATTTTTTTAAATCGCTTTCAAACTCTCCTTTTTTATTTGCC
>Ga0233398_1001054_pt1 | contig 11113 bp, 8 predicted proteins | sample 38DmetaG_FD_182697 | JGI IMG/M metagenome (GOLD analysis project Ga0233398, IMG submission 182697) | Seawater microbial communities from Monterey Bay, California, United States - 38D | ecosystem: Environmental > Aquatic > Marine > Coastal | place: USA: California | collected 2016-10-02
CAACCCTTTCTCATCGAAAGACAGACCATCGGGTGAATTGAACATATTGCCCATATTAACATTCGCCGATCCTCCCCTTACATCGCTGTGAACGCTGGGATTTCCCGCCATAACAAAAAGATCCCAGGTAAATGTATCGGCCGTATGATCGGCCTCGCTGGGCCACCATCGAACGATCTGTCCATATTTATTGGCCTCGCGCGGATTGGGGCCGCCCACTGGGGTTTCATCCCCTCCAGCATTCGGTTTCACACCACGGTTTTTATTGTTGGTGAGGGCGCAATACACTTCCGCTTTTAATGGATTGGCCGTCACCCATTCGGGACGGTCCATGGTTGTTGCACCCAAAGAAGAGGCCGCCAAACGCGTATGGATACAGATCATCGCTTGCTCCATACCGGTGGTTTCCGGGGTCAAAGCAAGCCAGGTGCCCGTGCCATCGGCGTCAAATTTTGCGGCGTAAAGCGTGCCTATCTCCATCAATTCATCCGTATCGCCGCCTTCCGCGTAATAGCCATCCGACACATAGCGATACAAAAACTCACCACGCTCATCATCGCCCATATAGATCACGATCCGGCCATCGGCGTTCACAACCACTTCGGCATTCTCATGCTTAAAGCGGCCCAAAGCCGTGCGCTTTTTAGGCTTAGAGCTCGGATCATAAGGATCAACCTCGGTAATATAGCCGTGGCGGTTCGCTTCATTCTGCTCTTGAGAAACGTCAAAGCGTGGATCAACTTTCCACCATCCATAGCCACGATCTTTGCCACTGACACCATAGCGCTTTTGCGCCGCATCTTGCGTAAAACTGTCTGGATCTGCTGTGCCAAAATATCCGTTAAAGTTCTCTTCACAAGCCAGATAGGTGCCCCAAGGGGTGCGCCCATTGCCGCAATTATTAAAAGTTCCCAACACGGTGACACCTTGCGGGTCGGCATTTGTTTTCATCAAAGCATGCCCGCGAGCGGGGCCGGTAATCTCCATCGGCTCATCCGGCGTGAATCTGCGATTATAGCGCGAATCTTTGACAATTTGCCACCGGCCATCGATCTCTTTAAGCTCGACCGCCGTTAACCCATGCGCATTTTTACCCTTGTTTATATCATCATCGGTGGCATATTTGCCGTCAGGATTATTGCCCCACATGACCGATCGGTTTGTATATTCATTATTCGCAATCAATATTTGATGCCCATCTTGATCGGTGAAAATCGCCATCCCATCATTGTTATCGCCAAACGCACCGGCTTGGCTGGCCGCGGTGCCGCGGGTTGCATGGTCAAATTCTGGAATATCTGAAAACAGAGGATCCCCCCAACGCGTTGCAACATGCCAATTATACCCTTTGGGCACCACGACCGTGTCTTTCGTGCTGACGCTTACGGCTTCGAAACCAAACCGGCTTGTCGCCGCATGGGCGGAGACCGGTGTCAATGCAGTGGTGGCCGCGCTCAAGCCCGCAACGCTGCCCATTGCGATCACGCCCCCTAAAAAACCACGCCGCGAAATTGCGTCTTCAACGATCGCATCAAAATCATGCCATTTCGATCTAGGGTTGATCGCCTCATCAAATGCATCAAAAGACAGATTATGCAATTCATCCGTGGATAGATTAATTTGTGAACGTTGAGTCATGTGAAATCTCCCCTGAAAATAAAATAAGTATTAATTTATATCCAAAAGCATATATTCAAGCGGTCTAGCGCGTCAAGCGCGTTTACCCTAGGGCACCCTTACGCTGTAAAATACACAGCAAATATAAGGTGACGCAGGCGTAGCCCCTATTGAGAAACAAAACTGAAAAATGGCACGCTTCGTTTTTGTATGGGTTTTCTTCTGCGGCGCGCCTGTCAAAAAGCGCTCATCCAAAGTGATCAAAGCCTATGCGCGCACCCTCTGAAATCGCGCGCTTACTATTTCTGCCGCGTCAAAAAAAGAGGCGCTGACCTTCCAGCGCCTCGGCAAACATTATACGTTTTAAAAATCTTAAATCCAACGGATTGGATTATTGAACTTGATGCGCCACGTATAAAATATCAGACATGTTGAACAGTAATATCGTGTTCACAACCAAAAAGAAAATTGGGGCGATGTAACCCTCTGCCGTTGCTTTCACGCCTTCGACTTCGGCCCAGTCACTGTTCACCGTTGTATAGCCAAAATACGTTGCGAGCAACGCTTGCGTCCAAGCAAACGCCACAAAAGCCCATGCGCCTTGCGGACCAACGAATAATAAAACCAAAGCGATCAATGTAGATGCGCCAACGCACGTGCCTGCAAAGCGTGTCATGAAAACCGCACTATCGCCAAAGCCATATTGATCAACGAAACCCTTCGTGGCGAATAAACAGCGATAACTGTAATACCCACCCCCGACGATAATCAAAATCCACAACACCATATTCAATGAACCACCAAATGAATCTGCCATTTTTTTCTCCCATTATTGGCTTTTTTCACCATATCATAGATTTTTAAAATCTGAAAAAAACTTTGCTTTGGGCGCTGCCACAGGCGTTTGCGCTTTGCACGCACGGGTCATTGCCAGATGCAAAATTTGCCAGCGTGCCAAATAAGGCCCGCGATCGAGCACCCGTTTTCAACCGCATCTAGATAGATTGCTGCGCGCCATGAGGGTTTTTCTATGCCGCAATGCGGCTTCTACCTCGCAGAGCTGGCATATCCTGGTTCGGGCTTGGCGAGCCTCTCAGGTGCCCCGCGCGTTATCATAAGGGGCCGTACCATGACAAAACGGGCAGGTCGTTTCGATCTAATCGGTTTTGCAGATTGCAGCCCCAACCGCGCAAAGGCTTACCTGCCATCAGAAAAAAAGCGCTACGGCGATAGGTTTTTATTAAAATATAAATTCATCTTGGCGCGGATCTTTTTTGGGCTTGCGGCGTGGTACAATCTGAATAATCCCTGATTTTCGGCTGCCATGCTTATCTACTATGCGTTGCGCAGCCAATGCATGCTGCCTTGGCTTTCTTAACGCATAAAGCTTCGCGCTTGCGGCCTGTCGAGCGGCTTTTTCGTCCACAATTGGCAGCGGGTATCCGTTCATTTTGTCCGGGAAATGCCAAGGTTGATGGATAAACCCAATCGGCACATCGCGCAGCTCTGGCACCCAGCGCTTGATAAAAACCCCATTTGGATCCTGATCAAGGCTTTGTTTGATCGGGTTGTAAATTCGGATCGTATTGATCCCCGTTGTGCCCGATTGCATCTGCGCTTGCGCGTAGTGAATACCCGGCTCATAATCGGTGAACTGGCGCGCCAGATGCAAGGCTGGCAAGCGCCAATGCAGCCACAGATGATAGCTGGCAAAGCTCATCAACATAGCGCGCATGCGAAAATTCAGCCAACCGGTGGCAATCAGGGATCGCATACACGCATCCACCATCGGATAGCCGGTCTGACCTTGCTGCCACGCGGTAAGATAGGCGTCATTCACCGGCTCTTGGCGCAGCTTATCATAGGCCGGATGCATGTTTTCAAATTCGATGCGGGGCTCGTCTTCAAGCTTTTGAATAAAATGGCAATGCCAATGCAAGCGGCTTGAAAAAGAACTGAACGCCTTTGGCCAATTGCCTGACATAGTTTTTGGAGAGGCGGCCAGTGCCTTGCGCCGGGCTTCCAAAGCGTGATGCACTTCGCGCATTGACAAAGTTCCAAAGGCCAAATGCGCGGAAAGGCGTGAACAAGCCTGCGCCGCGCTTAAGGGAGAGGACATCGCTTTTGAATAATCCTCTCCGCGCCTGTGTAAAAAGCTTTCCAATACCTGTAAACCCTGCCGCCGCCCCCCGCTTTGGCGCGCAGTGCACCCATCCTCCGCGAGATGAAAATCTTCCGGCCGCGGCATCGGCTCTGAGGTGAGATCGATCTTTTTTAAACCCGTTGGTGCCGGCAGGCAGGGCTGCGCCATATAGTGCTGCCAGCGCTGCGCCCAACCGGCGCGCTTATTCAAGCCTCGGGTCACGCCAATACGCCGTGGCTGATGCCACGTCACCCCGGTGGTTTGACACCAAGCCTGAACGCGCTGATCACGCGCGTAGGTCCAACCATTCCACGTTTCTTGATGCGAGCACAGCTGGGTGAAACTAAATTTTTGATGCAACTCGGTAAGGATCGAAACCGGATCCCCGATGCGAAGAACTAAGCTCTGACCCAAGGCGCAAAGATCCTCTGACAGATCAGCCAGGCTGTCTTGTAAAAAACAAAAATGCCGATGGCTCATATCCGGTTGCTGCCAAAGCCCGGGCTCAAGAATATAAACAGGAAGCACCGAACCGGCCTGCGTCGCATGGATCAAAGCCGCGTTATCAAATACCGATAAATCGCGCTTGAACCACATCAGAACCGGCGCTGTGCTGGTCTGCTTTGCTTGTGTCACGTAACTCTCCCAGCGCGTTGCTTTGATCTATCGGCGGCCTCTGATGAATATCTATTCCAGCAGAGTGAAACCGCAAGTGGCCATGACAGAGGCGCTGCATTGTGTCGCGCAAGCTGTAAGCACGGCGCGCAAAGACGCACAGAGTCAAAGGATCAAACCAAAAAGATGACTTAGGCGTTTTGTAAAAGCTCTTCCCAGCGATGGCAGGCCACGTTATGCTCTGCTGCGCTGCTTTGCAAACGCGGCTCTTCTACTTTGCAGCGATCAATCACATGCGGGCATCTTGTGTGAAATTTACAGCCCGAAGGTTGCTTCATCGGCGAAGGAATTTCGCCTTCAAGCTTTTGCGCCCTGCCGCGATCATCCGGGTCAAGCGATGGAATGGCCGAAAACAGCGCCTTTGTATAGGGATGCCGGGGCGCGGCGAAAAGTTGGCGCGTAGGGGCGGTTTCCACAAGGCGGCCCAAATACATCACCGCAACGTGATCACATGTATGTGCAACCACGGACAGGTCGTGACTGATAAACATAAAAGTAATGCCAAGATCACGCTGAAGCTCTTTCAGAAGGTTCAAAACATCTGCCTGGATCGAAACGTCAAGCGCCGCCACGCTTTCATCGGCAACTACAAGTTTGGGGCCCGACACCAACGCCCGGGCAATTGAGATCCGCTGTCTCTGACCACCCGAAAACGCATGTGGAAAGCGCCTCAAATGTTCAAGGTTAAGCCTGCATTTGGCCGCGGTTTCACGCACGCGTTCATCGGTTTCCTGCCGATTGCGCGTCAGACCCATCACTTCCAGCGGTTCTGCGATGATATCGCGAACCGTCATTCGCGGAGATAACGCGGCATAAGGATCCTGAAAAATCAATTGGGCGCGCTTGCGATAATCCTTAAGATCGGCTTTGCCAATCGTTTCAAGATCATAGGCCACTTCGCCATCTGCATAATGCGCCGATCCACCCGTGATCGGCACCGCCTTTAAGAGCGCACGCCCAAGCGTGGTTTTCCCCGAGCCAGATTCACCCACCAATCCAAAAAAACTGCCCTTATCGATATGAAGCGTTACGTCATCAACTGCCTTCAAAACAAATTTATCAAACAACCCTTTGCCAATGGGAAACCCCACAGAAAGATTTTCGGCCCGAATCAATGGTCCGTTCATTCCGCGACCTCCTTATAGATATGACAGGCAACGGTGTGATCCGCGCCAAGATCAACCTCATTTGGACCGATTGTAGTACACGCTGCCCCCACAATCTGGCTGCAGCGCGTGTTGAAAACACACCCTGGCGGGCGTTCCAGCGGCGACGGAATATCGCCCGGCACAGCAGTGAGCGACTGGTCAAGATTATCAAGCTTTGGCAAAGCTGAAATCAACCCTTGCGTATAAGGATGCTTGGGATTGCGGATCACTTCGCGCACCGGACCTTCTTCAATCAACCGGCCAAGATACATCACATTCACCCGATCACAGGTTTGAGCAACGACGCCAAGATCATGGGTAATAAAAATGATTCCCATGTGAAATTCATCCACCAAATCTTTCATCAAATCGATGACCTGCGCCTGAATCGTCACATCCAGAGCTGTGGTTGGTTCATCTGCAATTAGCAAAGCAGGCTTGGTTGAAAGCGCCATCGCGATCATCGCACGCTGGCGCATGCCGCCCGAAAGTTCAAACGCGTATTGATCAAAGCGCTGGGAAGCATCCGAAATACCAACCCGATCGAGCATTTCGACCGAAATTTCTTTCGCCCCCGCCTTAGACATATCGCCATGCAATTGCAGCTGCTCGACCATTTGTTTGCCAATGGTAATCGCAGGCGCAAAAGAAGCCATTGGCTCTTGAAAGATCATTGAGATCGCACCGCCCCGCACCACCTTTAAATCGCGCGGCGTTCGAAGCGACAGAACATCAACTTCGCCTTGCTCTGTATGCAAGGTGATGCGCGAGTCGGGGCCGTAAACTGCATTGCGCGCATTGAGATGCATCAAGGCTTTCGCGGTTACCGATTTGCCCGATCCGCTTTCCCCGACCAGCCCCATCACTTCTCCTTTGTTCAACGAGAAGGAGACGTCTTCCACCGCCGTGATCAGCCCTTCATCGGTACGAAACTGAAGGGTCAGGTTTTTGACATCAAGCAGCGCGCTCATTTGTTCACCTCGGAATAGGGATCAGCAGCATCGCGCAACCCGTCTCCCACGAAAACGAACGCCATAACCAGAACGATAAAGAACGCCACTGGAATAAAATACCATTGATAATTTAACATAACATCGGCAGATGTCGCCTTTTGCAACATTACACCAAGCGAAGAAACTGGATCTTTCAGACCAAGCCCAATAAAGGAAAGAGCGGTTTCGCTGAGTACCATATAGGGAAAGGAAATTACCAAATCGACAATAATGTAACTGGTAAAAGACGGCAGTAAATGACGTCGAATTACATGCGACGAGGACGCGCCGCAAAGTTGCGCAGCCAACACATATTCTTGATTTCGCTCTGTCAGCAGATGCGTTCGGATACGCCGTGCCAATGTAGGCCACCCGATAAAGCCCAAAATAATCGAAATATAAAAAAACCGGGCTTCAGCCGAAATTTCAGGCGGCATAAAGGCTGCTACGGCCATGAATAGCGGAATTGCCGGCACCGTTCGAAAAGCATCGGTGATCATTTGTATCACGCTGTCGATCCAGCCACCGTAATAGCCGGACACCCCCCCAATAATCAAAGCCAGCACGAAGGCAATCAAAACGCCGATTGTACCCACCTGAAGCGAGGTCCAAATCGCGTGCAATGTTCGGCTAAAGATATCTTGTCCATCCTCATCCGTTCCAAAGACGTGTAGCTTTCCCTCTTCTAAACCAAAAAGATGACGATCACTTTTAATGACACCGAAAAGCTTATAAGCATCTCCTTTGGGCAGGAACGTCAAATAGGATCGTTTATCCTCATTGATTTTAGTAACCCACCGAAAATTTGTCGCCAATGATCTTTCTCGTTCAACAGGATGAATGAACGGGCGCAAAGAACAGCCGTTTTTATCACAGAATTGCGGAATCTGGGGGGCACCGTTTGTATAATCTTTATTGCGGCCCGCCACAGTGGGATCATAAGGCGATAGAAATGGCGCAAAAAGGCCTGAAAAAATCAAAAAGACTAGAAAAAAAGCTGCAATCATTGCAGCGCGCTGTTTCTTAAACCGAGCCCAAATTAATTGGCCCTGCGACGCTGTAAAATAGGCTTCTTTCGCGTGCTGATCATTGTCACCCTCAGCCCCAAACTGTGTTGTGTTTGGTATATTTATCCCAGCTAATTTTGGGTCGGTCGGATCTGGCATATTGCTCATGTCCTCACCTCACGATGCTTTTGCGGACACGCGGGTCGATGGTTGCCAGCAAGATATCCGTGAAAAAATTTAACGCCACTATGGACGCGGTTAATAGGAAAATAATCGCCCCAGCAAGCTGCTGGTCATTTGAGCGCGCAAGGGCATCGATCAAAAGCTTACCCGCATCGGTCATCACAAGAATCAAGGCAACAATGGGCAACTCATTGAAAATACGGTTCAGGTCAAACCCGAGCGAGTTAATGATTGGTCCAAGCGCATGACGCGCCGGATATCTCCAGAGCAACTTGCGGCCATGCACGCCGCGCGCGGTTGCAGCTGTAACGTAAAGCTTCCCGATCTCATCTGACATCAAAGCCCGCACCGTTTGCAGGGCAAAAGCGGTTGCGGACCAGCCCAGAATGAATACGGGCAGCCATGCGTGTTTCAGAAGATCGACAAAACGTGCCCAAGACCAGGGTGCATCGCGGTATTGGCTAGAAAACAGTCCTGTTAGCGTTTCGCCAAAATAAACCGTGGCGAAGAGCATAATCATTAAAGCCAGCAAGAAGTTTGGCATCGCAAGACCAAGATAGCTAATGATACGCAAAGAATTATTCAGATATGGATTGTTGGATGCAGCAGCAATGATCCCCACCGGAATTGCGATTGCATAGGCCAAAGCCAGCGAGGCAAGACAGATGCCAAGCGATAGCAAAAACTTATCGCCCAAAAGATCAGCGATATTCACCCGTAGGATACAGCTATTCCCAAACTCACCCTGAAAGGCGCCAACGATCCATTTGCTCCAACGTTCAAGGAAAGGTCGGTCGAGACCAAGCCGCTGCCTTTCGGCCTCCAATTCATTGGCAATTTGGATCGAAGACCCTTGGGTGTTCTTAAAGGCAAGATAGCGTTCAGCACAATCACCTGGCACCAACTCCATCAGTAAGAACACAAAGAGCGATACTATTATTAGCGTGATCAGCGCCATAACGGCCCGTGTTATCACGAAGCGCGCAAAGTTTAGCATTGTAATTTCCTGTTCGCCCTGCCCAGAAGCATATTAAAATCAATGACGGGCGGCAAGCCGCCCGTCATCAGTTCAACAAAAACCTTACTGCTTACTCGTCCAACCACCACTGGGTCGCACGGTAAGGATAAGTCCGGTAATATTCGTAACTATGAGTCTTGGTTTCGGTAAAGTTGATCAGATTGTTGCGATGAATCATCGGCGCAGGGGCAATCACCGTACCAATGAACAACAATTCTTTGGTCATATGTTCGACCATTCTTGCACCTGCCTGATTGAAAGCATCAGAACCTGCTGCGGCGGATTGCAGAACATTGATGTCTTCCATCATCTGCTTGGCCCAAGCTGGAGGCTCTTCGCCCGCAGACCCGTTAGAATCAATCCACTCGGCCCAAAGCATCGCATTGCGGTTTCCGAAATAATTTTCATAGGGTGGAACCCATAGCTCATTATTACCCAGAACGATCGCCAAAGGCTGACCTTTGCGCCACATGCTGACATCCAGTTTATTAGAAGACTGAGCCGAACGATACTCATCCGGTGTAACTTCCTTTACAACAGAAGCAATGCCGACATCGCGCCAATATTGCGCCGCTAATTCGACAGTTTGGCCAGCAATCCCTTGAGTTGAAAAGTTAAGATTCAAGACAAGCTTATCGCCATTTGGCAATTCGCGAATACCATCACCATCCGTGTCGGCCATGCCAAGCCCGTCAAGCAGCGCATTGGCACCAGCCGGATCATACTCAGTGGCATAGGTCTCCATTGACGCATCAGCAAATGCTGGCAGCGGTGAAAACCCAGTATAGGCACGAGGCGTACCTTGACCAAAGAAGCCGATTTCGTTCATCTCACTGCGGTTGATCGCGATTGACATCGCCCGCCGGAAATCAATATTACCAAAAACCTCGCGTTTGGCCGGATCTTCATGGGTCACGTTAAAGCCCAAAGCACCGATGGTAATTTCAGGCTTCAAATGAACCGTATAATCGCCTTTTTCTTGGTTTTCGAGCAGGATTGGTGCTGAAGCCAATTGCAAAGACTGGGCCTTATAATCGATCTCGCCATTTACAATCTTAAGTATACGCACCTCATTATCATTGATGTAAACTTCATCAAACTCATTGATATAAGGCAATTGCTGGCCAGTCGGATCCACTTGGAAGAAATAAGGGTTAGCAACAAAATGCCGTCCTTCGGGGGTGTCGGCGATTACGATATGGCTTTCAAGCGTAGGATAGGTTGCTTTAGGAAGGCCAGCAACCAGATCCGGGTTTGACAGCATTGGGGTTGGCGTATCCGTCCAATCCGAATTACCGTAATAGGCCTTAATCGCAGCATAGCCATTTTCAAAGCCAAGCGCCTGTGCATTGGCATCCGCATTCGAGTCAACACCTGGGTGGAACTGACCCAGGAAATGCTTGGGCTGGAACGGTTGCGAATAATGTGTCGCGAAATGCGCAATCAGGCCGGGTTTGGGCGCAGGTAAGTTGAAAATCACCGTGGTGGCGTCGGGCGCATCTACGCTCATCGCCTCACCTGCGACGGTGATATAATCTTTCGGCGTTTCAAAGATATTTTTATCCAACATCAGATTATCGTGATAGAACACGATATCTTCGCTGGTGAATGGCGCGCCATCCGACCACTTATGGCCTTCCCGAAGCTTGATTGTCAGCTGGGTAAAATCATCATTCCAATCGAAGGATTTCGCCACATTCGGAACGATCGTCTGAAGATCATCCGAATAACGCAAAAGGCTAACATGGCGCACGGATAAAAAGTCAGATGTTCCTGCTTCCGTCGCATTCGATAAAACGTCTAATTGCCCGCCATAACGGCCCACGGCATCATAAGGAACCATCACTAAAGGCTCTGAAGGCAACCGGTCCGCCAAAGCTGGCAGAGCGCCATTGCCTTGGATGCGCGCGTTTAATGCAGCAGCATCCGGATTTCCCGAAAGCGCCATAGTGCATCCGGCCGCAGCCTCGAACTCGGCCAAATCATATTGTTGCGGGTAAGCGCCTGCCGCGACTCCCCCCATATCGGCAACCGTGATCGCGGGGCAATTGGCAAATGCCATACCCGGCAATGCAATCGCAGCCACGCCAGAAAGCAATAAACGTTTCATGTTCTCTCCTTAGGTTAGTTGTATCATGCGCGATCTGATGACGCGCTTAGTTCTCGTGCGCGCCAAGTCAGCGACACGATAGATTAGGTCAGACATACTATATCCGGCGCGATCGTCACAATTTAAAATATTGACAGTCAACTCCGTCTGACCTTCCTTTCTTCGCCTAAAAGCACACCTGTCATGTCAACGAGAAAAGATCCAAAAACCAAAACTTACG
>Ga0233398_1001056_pt1 | contig 11104 bp, 21 predicted proteins | sample 38DmetaG_FD_182697 | JGI IMG/M metagenome (GOLD analysis project Ga0233398, IMG submission 182697) | Seawater microbial communities from Monterey Bay, California, United States - 38D | ecosystem: Environmental > Aquatic > Marine > Coastal | place: USA: California | collected 2016-10-02
AATGCGTGGTAATGCCATTCATCCTTGTTTTCATTAGTTAGTATTCCGTCGTTTATGCAATCTAAAATATAATTTCTTAATTCTGTTTTTATTGTAGTATTCATAATATTATTTATTTATAAAGTTGTTTAATTCTGTTACTTGTTTTAATTCCGCTTTGGTAATTTCTAAAGCTATTTGTTTTTCTAATATATCTAATTGTCTGTTAATATACCAATCGTTTTTTAGGTTTGCGTATTCTCTTAGTTTTTGGATTGTTTCGTTCATATTAGATTAAATTTGCCCCGTTGGTTATTACATTAGTTATCAAGATTAGTACTGCTGGTAGTATAAAAAATACACTTACAACTAAACCACCTTTATCAATGTTATCTAATCTATTTACTTTTCTTACTGCTAATTTTGTGTTTACTTTTAATTTTCTCATTTTGTTTATTTTTAATTGTTATTATTTGTTTTGTCAAAGGTAGTGTTTTTTTATAATACTAACCTAATTTATTTAATATTATTTTTTTTATATCTAAATTTTTATTTTTGCAAATATTAATTGCTTTAATTATTACGTCCATAGGTGCATTAAATTTACTTTCTAAGTAGTTTATTTTTTGCTCTAAATTCATTTTATTAATTTTTAATAGTTATTAATTTTTGTTTTTAATACTAATCTAATCAAACGACCTACATTTTTGTCAGTCTATTACTTGCGCTCGCGTTTCAATTCTCTACCTATTTTGTTAGTTTCCAATGTATCTAACTACTTTAGCGTGGTATTGAGTCGGCTACCCTCACCTGGTTAAATTAGTATTTTAAAGAACTTAGTACGTTAGTACACTACAAATATAATTCTTTTTTACAATACAAACCAAATTATTTTTATATTATTTTTTATTTATATTCATTCTAAATAACAAGGGTATAAATTACTAATATAATGAACGCGCGCGCGAATACAACAATTTTTTCAATATACCAAGCTTTTTAATACTTTTTTTAATATTTTCTTTTGTTTAAAATAACAGACATTAATTTGTATGTTTGTAATGTAAAAAAAACGAGATATGCAAATTATTTTACTATTTATATTCATTCTATATAAGTTATTTATAATGGTTACAAATAACAAATTTACCCATCATATTAAACATAGGGCATCATATTAAACGCACCCATCATATTAAACATAACCCTTCATATTAAACATAAGACAAATGGAAACACTATTTATTCAGACTACAAAAGAACTCAAACACTTCATATTAAACACAAAAATCCCATCAGAATTAACTGACAAGATTGTAAATGACTTACTAGATTTATATCCTAATTGTGATTGGTGGATTGAGGATGGTTGGAAGCTGTAACCCCATCATATTAAACGCACCCCTTCATATTAAACGTCTTATCTAATTGTGTAGACACCAGAGTTTATACCTTGTATTAAGTACATCATAGCATAACGCATTGCATCCATATAGTGATTAAACTTATCTACAGGTACTTCTCCTTTATCTTTCCAAACGTAGTTATTAATCTCTCTTATAATACCGTGAGAGTTTCTATCTACTATTATCTCATAATCCTGCATAAGTGCTATACCAGATAATATACTACCTTTCTTCTTTATAGTAGGTTTTATGTTAAGACCCAATACTTTTAACTCATTTATTAGTCTGGGTTCTGAATTATCACATATAATTAAGTCTAAACCACATTCTGACTTATTCTTAACGTATATCTGTGATGTATTTAAGCCTTTCTGTCCAAATATTTCTTTAACCCAAACTTTTCGGGCATTTTTATCTACAGATATCTTAATTAGGGTCGTTAAATCCTCAGAGAAACCAAAATCCTGTCCATAACAAGTAAGTTCTGTGGGAATATAATCTCCTACTCTCCATTTTCTTATTATAGTACCTTCAGCTTTATTTAACCAACCTCCAAGTATTTGATGCTCATACTTATCTGGTCTTTTCTTTTTCATTGTCATAATTTGTTGTAAGAATGACTCTGATAGGTTATCTTTATTATCTCTGTAGTCTGTATGTATATAAGTTACATCATTTAAGCTCATATTAGAGCCCTCTAAGACATTTTCTGATTGAAACCAACGTTTGTATATCCAATGCTCTTTAGTTGTCGGATTCATCACTAAAATAACTCTGTTCTGTTTGAGTTGTGAACGTATAGAGAAGTCAATCTTATCAAATGTACCTTCATCTACTAACTCCTCTGCCTCATCGACTACAAATGTTGTAATACCATTCAAAGATTTAAGTGCTGCTGTTTGGTTACCTGATGAGGTTCTAATACCTTTAAATATTATAGAGCTACCTGTCTTTAGATTCATTATCTCATCTTTAGTTATCCTAAAGTCTTCGTGAACTCCCATTAGGTTAATCTTCTCTATAAATTCAGGTATAATAGATGTATGTGCAGATATCATTGTATAACGTGAGAACAAAACCTTATGACCTTTCTCATAGGTTAAGTTAAGTAGAAATACGTTAATACTAAATGACTTACCAGAACCACGACCTCCAGTTACAACGAAGTATCTTGAAGGCTCTTTAAATAGTGGTATGTATTTTGTGTGTATGTTTAATTTACTCATCTTCAGGTGTTACGTCTATAATCTTATCTTTTACTTTCTTGCCAACATCGCTATCTCCAAAGAAATTGATAATAGGAGCTTTAACAGTTGTTCCTGTATTCTCTTTATCTTCTTCATACATCATATCAGTAAGTAGTTTCATATGATTGTAGCTACCTTCCTTAGCTTTCTTAGCCATAGACTCAAACATAGCAACCTCACTACCAAATACATTCTTGATAGCTTTCTTTGCATATTGTTTCTTACGACTCTTCTTCGCTTGGTTAAGTGCTGGTTTGTTAGACCTTTCTCCTTGAGGTATAGGTAACTTAGGTATAGATTTCTTCCTAGAGTTACCCTTTCTGCCATCAGTAGGCTTTATTTCTTTACTATTCATAATAAGATAACGTATTTTTAACTGTCTTGTTTTCCGTTAATGTCTATCCACAACTCACTAAACCTCTCTTCTTCAATAGCTTTGTAGTTATTCATAGCTCTAAACACTCCAGCACAAGCAAGATACTCCTCTTCTTCCTCTAGCATTTCCAAATCCCAACCACACTCCTCTAGACTCATAAGACCTTGCTCTAGGTTATACATATAGATATCGTAATAGGCTTTCTTTACTTCGTCATCACTTCCCTTGTATTCTGATGTTATCATTGCAGTCTGTTTTTAATGTTAATAATGCTTTACATTCTTTGTATTTCTCTTTAGATTCATCTCCATACACTTCTTTAAACAATGTATAGACTCTTCTAGTAGCTGAGAATGGTGTTTTAACGCCTTCTAAGAGCTTTCTAGCATAAACCTTTCCATATCCTTTACAATACTTAATATTGTCTGCTGAATCGCCTACAATCATTTGCGTATAAAAGTTAATAGTAGCCTCTTCTTCTGTTATCTTACTTAGCGTTTTCTTTTTCCAATGGTAATCATAAAACCAGCAAGGAAATTGCTTATAATCTTTATCTATAGATACTATAATAACAGAATCTACACCACTCTTATCTGCAACTCTTTTCCATAATGTAGCTACAACATCATCTGTCTCTACTCCTAAGCCATAATGAGAACGATACTTCTTCTTAACTAAGTTATGTAGCTTGCCTAGTATTGGAGGTTTCTCTCCTGTTCTGTTAGCTTTATACTCTTTAGATATGTCGTGCCTAAAATTACCCTTAGAACCATTACATACTATAAACTTATCCACTTCTACTTGCTCCTCTAATTCAGCAAATATCTTATCAAGTCCTTCTTGAAACTTCTCGTAAGCTTTATCTACAGTTAACCATCTCTCATCTGAATCTTTATTAGAATCAAAGCAAGATGCGTAAATAAGGCTGTCTGCGTCAAATAATATTACCAAAACTTGCCTACTCTTTTAACTTTAGCTTTACTTAACTTCTTAGCTTCATTAATAGCTTGTCTTTCTTGTATGGCTTCTCTTTTCTTTTGAGACTTATCCATATCATCTAAATCCCAAGATGAGCTATAGTTTTTCTTATCATCTCTTTGCATTGTAATTGGGTTAACGTTCTGTTCCCAAAATCTGTAATCTGTTTTCATAATTATATAGTTTTATATTGAGTAGCAAACATACGAAATATATTTGACATACACAACTTTATTTAACTAAAAAGCCTAACATTTTACTGCTAGGCTTAATTTTACTGGTAATTCTTCATATACCTTTCTAGGTTTTTAACTATCTTAGCTATACAGGATGAGCAGCTTGTAGTTCTTTTCTCGTTAGTACTAAAGACATAGTTGTATATCCCTATGACTCTAACCCTATCATCATAACTAATTGTAGAGCCTTTGTTAGCCATAAAGTTAGATAAGTATTTGTAATCATCTTCTTTAAGACATCTAACATTCTTATACCTATACTCTTTGTTAAATCTCTCCTGTCTTTCATCACATCCACAATCTTCTCCTGCTATAAACTTAACAACCTTATCTATTCCTGTTGCTTTAGTTATCTTTGCAATAGTATCTCCTAGTCCTTTAGATTGCTTGTCTACACTTTTCTTATGTGACTTATAGCTTTCTTCTATCTTAGTAGATTTCCATTGCTTATACTCTCTATAATCTTTTGACCTTTTGTCTATGGTGTTATAGTAACCCTTTTCTTCTAAATCTAAATAGTATTTATCTTGCTTCATAATTAATCTATTTTATCGTAATCTCCGTTAAAGTAATCCATTAAGTCTTCTGACAACTCTTCTCTTAAAGCCTCTCTGTAACTCTTAACTGAATTATGTATAGAGTTTAAGCCTATTCCTGCTCCTTTAGCTATCTTCCTTAAAGAAAGACCTTGCATAAAGTAAAGGTCAAACAGTTTCTTGTCATAAGGTTTCCAGTCAGAAGTTATCTCCTTGATTTTATCTACAATAGAACTAAAAGAATCATCCTCACTATAGTCGTAAACAACACCTTCTATAGCGTTATCCTCTTCCCTAAGCTCAAATGTAACTACACTTTTTTTAGAGTTCTTTCTTCTGTATTCGTCTATAAATAAACTTCTCAGTAACTTCCATACAAAGTATCTATTGATTTGGTCTTTGTAAGTTATATCCTTGATAGACCTTTTACCTTCTAATACTACTAGATACATTTCCTGAACTAAATCTTTAGCTTCATCCATATCTTCTGTCATATTATAAGCTATCCTAATCCAATCATCGTGTTGTTTTGATAATAATTCTAACATTTATATTTCTTTTATTATTATTTCTACTCTTGGTCTTTCCCTGTCTAATTCTGTAGGTAATACTGTTTCTTTCTTTACAAAGTCATCATTATCATCTTCCCAACATCCATACTCGGTAATAGAATCAAGCAAGTATTTACTTACTACAGATATAACATTCATCTTATCTAAACGTCTCTTAGAGCCTTTAAACACTTTATAAGTAATCTCTACTGGTGTGTTTATCTTTAAGCCTTCTAAGTTGTATCTCATTAACTTATGATACATTTTCTTAGCATCGTTATTAGTTCTGTGATGTAAGTTTCTATATGTATTCATATTTAAAGAAATTCTTTTGTCTTTAGTAGTCTTTCTAGGTAACATTACAAATAATGGAGATTCTATTTTATGTATCATATTCTATGTGTTTAGACATTAGCTCTGGTAATACATAAGAGTATTTAGTTATCTTATCATTAGACTTAAAGTCTGTTGTCTTAGGACATTCCATACCTTTCACAGGCATAACAACAATAGCTTTAATGTTCTTAGATATATTAAACACCCATACTCCTTTCTCGTCAGTAACTACATAAAGGAATTGCTTGTCAGATAATTGTGATGCTTGGTAGTTTTTATATAACTTCATAGCTTCTATCAATTTATCTCTGTAATAAGCTCTTCTATTCTTTATCTCTACTATGTAGTTGTCATCACTAGCATCGTAACTGCTGTACTTGTCAGATACTAGCGATAACTTAGTTCCTACTTTATTATTTAAGAAGTCTATAGTTGACTGCTCTGTCATTATAAGTGCATAGGCTCGTTAATAGCGTGCTTACCACCAAAGATAACTGCACAGCCAATAGCTGGTTTCTTAAAGTTCTTACCATAAGCCATAGCGTAAGATTTACTATCTATACCACAACCTACTGCACAACCAAATACTTTATAGTTAGCACCTACAACAAACTCTGTAAACATTTCTGTATGTCTGTGACCTTGTACTGTACTCATCATATCATCTTTAGCTTTCTTTGTAGCTCTACCTGATTCTCCGTGAATATACTGAACACCATCATATACAAATCTAGTATCGTAAACCCAATTAGGAGTCTCTAATACTTCTCCAAATGATTTAACCCATCTCTTAGGTACTCCAGAACTAAATGCTTTACGAGATATAATTCTATCGTGATTACCGATACATACATCTGCATTAGGGAATGCTTTATACCATCCTGCTAATTTCTTAATAGCTTGGTCTAATTCATCCCCTCCACCTAATCCATCAGGGTCTGGGTCGTGATAAGAGCTATAGTGATTGTCAATAACATCTCCGATAAAGATAACCTTGTTACAGTTATGCTTAGCGTAAATCTCTTTACAATGCTCTAGGTAACCATCTAAACAAAATGGTTCGTGTAAATCTCCTATTACTAATATTTTATCTTCTTTACCTACTAAGTAATTGTAAGCTTTTAAGATGTTTCCTCTAAGTCGAGGGCGAAAGTCTATTTTATTCTTCATTATCTAAATTTAATCAATTATTACTTATTTTACAACTATAGTTATTAGAAACTATAAACATCATCTGGGTTATCTACTTTAGGTAAACCATTCTCATCTAACCTAAAATCAAACTGCTCAAATGGTGTGTTTCTACTTCTCTTACAAGATACTGTTATAGCGCCTAGTTTGTTAGGGTCTCTCTCTAATTGTATCTGAGTCTCTGCTTTCTTCTCTAAGAAGCTTCCTAAGTGTCCTGTAGGCTTATCTGAACCAAAGTTAGAGTGAATTACTGTAATGATGTGGCAATCGTAAATAGTAGTCCAAGCCATAATCTTCTGTACTACGAGGTTTGATTCCTCAAGATTGTTTGCGTCAGAAACTAAATCTGCTACACCATCAATAACGACTACACCTATCTTCTTACCTGCATCTACTAATGATTGCAAATAATACTCTATAAAACTTATTCTGTCTCTAAAACCTACTTTTCTTAATGCAAATGTGTGATAGAAGTCTAGGTTAGACTCTTTGTTCATCCATTGAATACGCTTAAATACTCTTTGTGAATGCCAGTCTCCTTGCTCTGTATCGAAATGGATATACTCTCTGTCCTCTCTAAAAGAACTTAAACCTGATGTGTGAGTTCCATTTGGATTACAATAAGCAGAACCTAACAAACTAACAAAGAATGTCTTCATAGACTTAGGAGGTGCTTGTATAAAGCTAAAGTTACCATAAGTACCTATCGGTATCGGAAACTCTTTAACCTCTCCATCTCTTGTTACTACTTCTTTAGTCTTATAGCTAATTGCTACAGGAGGATGCTCTATCTTCTCATTAATGTTAATAGCACATTCTTCTTGTATTAATTGCATAGACATAATATGCTCGTGTTGTTCTTCTTTTTGTTCTTCGCTCATTTGTTTTTAGTTTATAGGTTAATAATTAAATAATAAAGGGAGGCTTTTACACCTCCCAATAGTTTAATTAAAATGGTAAGTCAGAAATCTCTTCAGAAGGTACTCCTATGTCAGTTGCTGGTGCAGATGCTTGAGACTTAAATACTTTCCAAGCTGTTAAGCTAACATAGTATTTCTCTTTATACTCATTACCTCTTACGTTAAAGTCTACGTCTACTACAGACCCTACTTTGTTATACTTTAAGAAGTCATCTACTTTGTCTTGTACTATTTCAAACTTAACATCTTGAGGGTATTTCTCATCGTTAGTTGTTAATACAAATTCTACTTTTTGGAATCCAGAGTCAAAAGTTTGCTTCTCTCCGATTAATTTGATTGTTCCGTTTAATTGTAAGCTCATAATCTTTAATTTTAATTGTTAATGTTTATACTAATGATTTTTCTATTTCTGCTGATACTACATACTTAGTCTTTACTTGTGCTATAGTAAATTTACCTCCAGCTAAGGCTTCTTTTACTTTCTTATACTCAGGACTACCTAGCTTTAATGATGGCTTAGACTTACCGTGAGTATTACTAGCGTCAGCATCTTTGGTATCGTCTAGTAGTAATAAATTTCCAAGACTATACTTTTTGCTATACGAGCTAGCTGCTCCTGTTCGTTGTGGCATCTGCATTCCTTTAGCATCAAAATCTATAATAGCTTGTGCAGTAGATGAGATTGAACTTTCTCTGTCTGTAACTTCTAAGTCTATTACTTTAGCTTCTGAATGTACGAATACTTTACCAGCAACTTCTCTTAGCTCATCGCTAATCTTAAATAATACGCTGTACTTTTCTTCAAATGGCTTGATACCTTCTAAGATATCTTCTGCTGAACGGTATTTGTACTTACCAAACGAATTGTACTGATTCTTAGGTGCTTTAAGCTCTAACTGAATCCTTTGTAGTTTTTCTAAAATAGTCATTCTAATTGTTTTTTAATAATTCTGTTCTTATTACTTGTTTATAATCTCTCGGACACTTATCATCCGTAAGCTCGAATATCCACGTTTCTAGGATTGCTATTCTTGCTTCTTGCTTTGCATTACTTTCCTGTAGTGCTGTAATCTGTGCATTTTTAAAGTCTACTAAATCTTTCATACTTATTGTTTTGAGTTGCAAACATACGAAATATAAATAACATATGCAAGAAAAACTTTAATTACTTTATATAGATGTCTAAATCTCCAATTCTAACGTACTGTTCCGTATTGCCTAATAAGAAACCTTTGCTAGTTAATTCTAAAGGTCTTGTAAGACTATATCCAACTTCATCCCATATAGTTAATAATCCGTCTTCTAAGAGATAATCTCCATCAAAAGATAATACACCATCCTGTATAATGTTTAGTTTGTACTCACCAAATACATACAGCAAGTTTTCATTTAAATCCCATTGATACACACCAAACTCAATACTTGGTTGCCTTAACTCTTCATCTTGACAAGAGGTTAAAGTTGATAACCCTAATACTAATAATAATAATACTCTTTTCATTTTTAATTTATTTATAGTTAATAATTTATTGAGGAACTTCATTTCCACATAATACATCGCCTACCTGATACATAGATAACTCACTTGTGTTGTTTAAGTAGACTCTTTTCCACTCGTTAGTAGTAGAGCAATTTCTTAATATTCTAATACTAAACTCATAAAGATTGTCTCCAATTAATATATCTCTTTTGTCGTTTACAGTCCAGCAATCTGAATTACAATAAACTTCCTCTTGTTCTGAGCAACTAAAAAAACCTAATACTAATAATACTATTGCTAATTTTTTCATTAGTTACAGTTTTGAGTTATAGTTGGATTGTTTTGTGTATTTCCTGACACAACAAGCGCTCCACAATGGATAAGAGTTCCACCACCATTAAAGTTTCCACTAACTGTTACTGAACCACAAGGTACTGTAAGCGTGTATCCATTAAGGTTTAAGTCTCCAGCAATAACTAGGTTAACATCCTCAAGAACTGTGTCCTGCGTTAAAGCATAGCTACCCGATACATTCATAGTAGTTAAAGTACCACAATCAGTTGTTTCATCAACACCATCGTTATTATTCCAAGCTTGCCAAGTGAATATAACTTCTACTGTGGACGAGTCTACAAAATCCAAACCCACAACATACTTGTTTGTAGTTGATGTAGATGCTACGAAAGTCTCATCGATAGTTCTTGTATATACTACAACACCCGTCTCATAATTTTGTATCTCTATGTCAAACGTTTGTGTAACACCACCAGTAGAGTTAGCATCATTCCAATAAGATACAACTCCTGAAGGGCCAGTAGCATAAGCTGACTCAGAACCTCTATTAACTACTAACTTGTACATTGGTAAGTTGTTGTTGCTAGGGTTGTTGTACTGAATATCGTCATCTAATTGAAAAGAGGAGATAAGTCTACCGTGTTGAGTGTTCATTTGTAACGATACTACATTGTCGCCATTCTCAACGTATTGAGATACAGGAGAATCTGTTGCATACTCTGCAAAAGGCATTCTACTTACATAACCATCTAGGTTGTTAGGGTTTCCTGTACTTTCCAAGAACTTACCTGCTCCGTCCTCTTTTGATGTAGATGAGGCAGAGAAATCAATAACCTCGTTTGTTGGAACATCTTCTAAATAGAATCCATCTGCTCCAGAACCATCGTCTACTAAATTAAACGTTTTACCATAGTTTGTGCTTTGAGAATCTTGAGCTACAACAGTAATTTCATCAATCCAAACAAACATTTCCTCTCTATCTACAGGTGTGCTTGAGGTTGTAACTCTTCCAGCTGTTCCGCTAGATGAAGATGCTTGAGGTGCTATTATAACTGTAGCTCCTACTTCTTTTACTTCATCTTCTAAATAGATGTTTGTTTCACTTTTGTCACAAGATACTAATCCTAATGATAATCCTAATAATACTAATACTTTTTTCATTTTATATAATTTATAGTTAATAATAGTGCAAACTTACAATAAATAATTGGATTACACAAGCTTTTTTTAATATTTCTTTTTTATCGCATAAAAATAGGGAAGGTAATTAAACCCTCCCTACAAAACTAATAAACAAAAAAACTAAAAATGTCTAAAACTAAGGTCTTCTCCTTTAAGATTGTGTTCAGTGTCAAAGTAAATACTATTGTCATACAACTTTATTCTCTCTACACCATACTGAATCAAACCTCTTACCAACCTAAACCTATGTGATGGGTTTATACACTTAAACTTTATCGCTTTGCCTATCCTATGCTCTGACTCTAAACCAAGTCCTATTCGGTCTGCGTAAGCCTTCGATGTGTAGCCTAAATGTATATAACCCTTTAATCTTTCTTTTCTAAATACAGTAT
>Ga0233398_1001070_pt1 | contig 11031 bp, 9 predicted proteins | sample 38DmetaG_FD_182697 | JGI IMG/M metagenome (GOLD analysis project Ga0233398, IMG submission 182697) | Seawater microbial communities from Monterey Bay, California, United States - 38D | ecosystem: Environmental > Aquatic > Marine > Coastal | place: USA: California | collected 2016-10-02
ACGGAAACTAAAGGGGTTCTCGGAGGTGAAGGAGGTGCTGGAGAAGATGCTTCAGGAGCGGTATGCCCCCCGTACACAGACTCTTACACAGAGTCCTTGACACGACCCAAGCTCCTCAGGCGGATGATGGGAAGGCTCAGGGAGTACTACGCGACCCAGCTAGATCAAGGGGTCGCTTGACAGGCAAGACAGTATCAATCCTCTACGAGGCTAACGAGGTTTGCAACATGGCGAGCTCGAAGGGCTCGTGCAGGAAGTCCATGTTTCAATCCTCTACGAGGCTAACGAGGTTTGCAACGGCCCCCTCCAGGAAGCGGCTCCAGGCGGGGGGTCTTGAGGCCATTTTCGCACGCGGGGGGATTATGCGTCAACCTGGAAGAGGAGCCGTGGGACTAAAGTGGGACTTTCCTTCTCCAGGACGAGTGCGCACGCGCACGAGGGGAAAGAACAAGTATGCAATTCAAAAGAGCAGCCTTCTGTACAGCAAAAACCCCCGGTTTGGCACAGGGGGTTTGCATAAGGTGGCCTTCGCGCTCGCTAGACGAAGTCGGGGTCCTCGAGGCGCTTCAACCCCTCGTGGCCGATGCGCCAGGTGCGTCCCACCGCCTCCGGGGGCAAGAAGTACACCGCCAAAACGTCCTCCTCCTTGTTGACCAGGGCTTCCAGCTTGCCCTTGAGGTGGGCCCACTGCTCCCGGGTCAACCGGGCTTCAAACACGGAGTACTGCCGCCTTTCGCCAAAGCCCTTGAGCAGCTTGGCAAGCCGCGCCCGCCGACGGTCGTCAGGGGTATCGTAGGCGATGACCAGGTACAGTTCCCTCATCGCACCGCAAAAGGCTCGTAGCGGGGAAGCTCCCCTAGGAGGTGCTTGACCAGGATCCGGGCTTGGGCTAAGAGGATTTCGCGATAGGCCAGGCGCTTTCCCAGAAGGGGGTGCTGTATCCGCTCGTTTAGTCGCCCTTCCCAAGCCCTTAAGAACTTGGGCCACGCCTCTTTCCGTAGACGGGGGAAACCTTCGCTGTCGTCAAAGTCCTCGAGGGTCACCCGGCGGTTGTTGAGGAGACTTAGAACCACCGAGTCCGCAAGGACGCTCCGGAACTCTTCCATCAGGTCCAACGCTAACGAGGGGCGGCCGTAGCGGACCTCGTGGAGGTAGCCCACATAAGGGTCAAGCCCGGCCACGAGGAGGGCGCTTTCGCACTCCTTGGCGAGGAGGGTGTAGGCCAGGGAGAGGAGGCTGTTGGCCGGGTCCCGGGGCGGGCGGCGGCTCCGCTCCCCAAAGGCGAACTCTTCCGGCAAAAGCTCTGCAAAGGCCCGGAAGTAGAGGTCGGCGGCCCGACCCTCCGCGCCCCTTAGCGCTTCCTCATCTTGGGCGCGCTCGGCCTCTAAGAGGGCTTCCTTGAGCCTTTCCCAGCCCTCGGCCCCGTTGCGCCTTAGGAAGACGAGGCCATTTCGGATCTTCCCCAAAACGAAGCGCTGGGCCAAGGCGAGCTTCCACGTGGGCTCCAGGTAGGCTTTGAACTGGGCTACCCGAGCAGGAGCGTTCTTGGACGGGGTACGGGTGAGGCCCGCGTAGTAAGTCCCGGTGGGGGAGAGGTAGTGAATACCGACACCCTCTTGGGCGCAGTGCTTGAGGAGGGCTGGGGTTACCACCGCGTTGCCCAGGATCACGATCTCCTCCACCGCGATGAGGGGTTTTTGCAGGAGCACCTCCCGCCCAGCCCGGCGGGACACCTTGAGGGTTCCCCCCTCCTTGGAAAGGTAGGCTTCGTTTTCCAGGACGTAGACTACGCCCACCCCGCCACCCCCTTCCGCCACAGCTCGGGCTGGCAGGCGCCCCGTACGCTACACCCCTCGCACTTGGAGGGGGGAACCTCTACCCTTGGGGGGCGAGGGCTTTGGAGAAGGGCCCGCATTCGGACTACAGCCGCCTCCACGGCGCGAAAGAGCTCTGGGGTGAAAACCACTTCCCGGCGGGTGTGGCTTTTGTGGTAGTAAACGAATCCCCTCCGGGCCTTGATCCCTCTGGATTCCCGGAGACAAAGGGCCTGAGCGGCAAGCTGCACGGCATCGGAGAGGTAGGCCTCTTCCTTGGCCCGGCCCAGCTTGTACTCCACGGGGCAGGCCTCCCCCCGCCGCCACTCCAGCCGATCCACCACTCCAAGAAGCCCAAGCCGGTCCGACCACACCCAAAGCCCGCTCTCCTCCCCCGGCTCGGTGTAGGCCCTTTCGTGGAGGTAGTGGCCCTCAATCAGGTGGTGGTTGGCGTGCGCTTCCCCCAGGACGTACTCCAGATAGAAGCGCCGGGGGCAGTAGACCACCGTGTTCACCTTGGAGAGGGGCAGGTATTCCACGGCTCCCCCATGGCCCATGCCCTAGACCTACCTCGGGGGCGTCGCGCCCTTGGGTGACACGTGTCTGTCACCGAGGGAAGTGGCCGAAAGGTTCTCGGTTGAGCCCTGGAGGTGAGCCGTGGGCCTGCGGTGGGCTTTGACCCTTCTTGTCCTGGGACTGGCCGCCTGCAACGGTGGTGGGTACAACGCCAGCGGCACCTGGGAAGGTGTGGCCACGAACCGGAGCTATCCCTTTCCCTCTCTCGGACCCGCCTTCAAAGCTCGGGCTTTTCCCATGGGATAGGGGCTCCTGGCCCAAAAGACGGCGGCGCTTCTGGAGGAAGGGCGGTAAGCCGGGTGGCCTTTGGGGGGAGGAGGGGTTTGTGGTAGAATGGGCCCAATCTATGGAAAGCCGCCTGCCGGACTTCCTTCGCCTTCTTAGGGAAAGCCCCAAAGGGCTTCCCGTGCGGGAGATCGCCGCCCGGCTCGGAGTGAGGCGGCAGAGCGTTTACCGCCTGAGGGACAAGGCGCAAAGCCTCGGGGTCTGGGTGGAAACCCACGGAGAAAACCCGGAGGTCCCCCCTGGGTGGATGCGCCTCGAGGCGCCCTTAGAAGTGACCGTCCGCCTCACCCTCGAGGAGGCCGAGGCCCTAAGGGCTGCCGTGGAGCGGATGGAACCCTTGACCCCCTTGGCCAAAAGGGCCTTGGAACGCTTGGCCCTCCGCACCCTTGCCGCGCCCGGGAAGGACCGGCAGGACCCCGTGGTCTACACCCCCCTGGCGGACGAGTACCCCCCGGGGCTTTTTGAGCGGGCGGTGCGGGCCATCCGGGAGCGGCGAACCTGCCAGGTCACCTACAAGAACGCCAAAGGGGAGGTCAAGACCTACCGCTTTGACCCCTACGCCCTCATTGCCCGCGACCCGCACCTCTACCTGGTGGGGGCCAACCACAACTCCCGGCGGGCGGGGCACGACCCCGTGAAGGACCTTAGGCTGGACCAGATCCTGGACCTTCGGCTTACTCGCGAGCGTTTTAGGAAGCCCCGCTTTGACGTGCGGGCCTACGCGCAACGCCGCTTCCGGGCCTTCGCCGGGGAGGGGGCTCCCGTGCGGGTCCGGGTGCGCTTTAGCCCTGAGAAGGCGGGCTTCATCCGCCGGACCCGCCGCCACCCCACCCAGGTGGTGGAGGACCTCCCCGACGGGAGCGTGGTCTGGCAGGTGGAGGTGCCCCTCTCTGAGGACCTGGTGCACTTCATCGTGGGCTACGGCCCCCACGCCACCGTGCTGGAGCCCGAGGAGCTGAGGCGGCGGGTGGTGGCCTGGGCCAAGGGGGCGGTGGCGGCAAACGAGGGGGTTTTGTCACCGGAAGGGGTGACGGGACTGGATTAACCTGCCCTGAGGTTAGGATGGAGCGGGTGATGGTACAAGCTTCTACCGTGGCTAGGGCCAAGCGGCTCGTGGCCGACGTGCGTTTCGGCGAGGCTCCTAGGGAAGCCCTCTTGGCCTATAAAGAAGCGCTTGACGAGCCGGAGTTTGCGGCCTTCCTGGAACGGATAGATCCCCGGATCGTACGCTACCTGCGCGTGGCGCCTGGGGGTTCGCAGGCCCTCTCTGATCCCAAGGGCAAGGACCTGCTCCTGTACCTCCATCCCTTGCCCGGTGAGCGCCAGATGCGGGCTGCCTACGAGGTGGCGATTGAGGGCTTCCTGGAGCACCTCGAGGCCAAAGGCTACCCCGTGGTGGAGCGAGGTGCAGGCTGGGTGAAGGCGTACGTGAGCCCCAAGGCCCCGTCCTTGGACCTCGAGGGGGCCTGGAAGGCCTACATAGAGGAAGCCTTTAGCCTGGAGGGGCTTTCGGCTAGGCTTCTTCCCCTTCTGAACTCCGTGCGGCTAGCCGGGCGGGGCATCAGCGCCCCCAAGGTGCCCGTGCCCACCCTGGGAGCCCGGGACTTCCTCGCCGCCTGGTACCTCGCCAACCTGCTTTCCGTCAAAGAGCGTCTAGCCTGGCGGGATCAGGAAATACGCCGCCTAGAGGAGGAGGCTTCCCGCCTTCCTGAAGGTTCGGAGAAGTCCAGGAAGCTCCGGGAGCTGGAAAAGCGGCGGCAGGACCAAGAGAAGGAGCTTAAGAAATACGGGGGGGAGCTTCGGAAGAAGTGGGAAGAAATCGTCCGGGAGGAAGAGAAAAGGGCCGAAAAGCGGCGCAAGCTGGAAGAGCGGCTGCAAAGGGCCAAACCCAAGGATAGGCCCCGCTTAGAGAACGAGCTTTTGGCCCTCGAGCCTCCCCTCGCCGAGTGGGCTCTAGAGGGTCTGGAAAAAGCCAAAGACGACCCCGGACGGCTTTGGACGTGGCTGGACCCGGAAAGCCCCGAGGCTCCCGGGGCGATCCAGAGGCTTAAGCCGTATCTGGGGCGCTTCGGCCCTTTGGCCAAAGGGCAGCTCAACACCGCTGTGGGCAACAAGTTTACCAAGATCCTCGAGGAGCTCCTCCGCCTCCTCAGCCTTTCGTCCCCCGATGTGGAGGTGCCGCCTCTGGTTTCCGAAACCCCCTTTGCCTTGGACCTAAGGGATCCGGGGGATAAAGCCGATGTCTGTTACGGGTGCGGGCGCCCCCTGGGCAAGGACAAGCTCAAGGCCAGCAAGCTGGTGTTCGCCAGCCCAAGCCAGCGCCTGCAAAGCGGAAATGGTCAGGAAGAGCCCTGGGTCTGCCCTTCCTGCGCCGCCCTTGCCCTCCTTTCCCCCATCAAACCCGGGGAGGGGAGCGTCTTGGTGCAGGTAGGAAGCTATGGGGCTCCCGAGGCGGCCAAGCACTTCGCCCGCCTCCTGGTTACGGGAACCCTGCACGTGGCAGCCGGGCGCTACCTGCTCCTAAATAGCCCACAGGTAGGGGGGAAGCCCTTGGCCCAAGCTTTGGGCCGCGTGGTCTACGCCCTCCAGGCCTTGGGGCAAGAGGTAAACCCCAAGGTCCTGGAGCGCTTTCCCTTCTACCTGGTGGAGGGCGCGCAAGAAATCCCCCTTCCCCCTAGAGCGCTCTGGCTTTCCCACGTCCTGCAAAGGGCCTTTGCCTCCCGGCCGGATGAGGGCGGCGAGGTCAACCGCCCCTTGGGGGAGGCCTTGCGCTATGCCCTGGGCGACCTTCCCTGGCATGCCCTGTACACCTTGGCGCGGCGCTATGGCCGGGTGGCCGATCGGTTTTCGCTGGAGGATGGCCTGATGCGGTATGCGAGCCTTTTGGAAAAGGAGGTGGGCATGAAGGAAAACACGGACCTTTCCCAACGTTTCCGGGACGTGGCCGGCCTCACCGGGCTTCTCAGCGCCTGGGTGGGGTACGTGGAGGGCCAGGTGGGCCGGAACTCCCAGGAAGCCAAACGGGCGGTGGTGAAGCTTCTGGATAACCTGGAGCGCCCTGGGGACTTCCTGTACGTGGCCGCCTACCACCTGGACAGCACCCAGGCCCGGCTTTACGAGGCGGGCGGGGCTTTCTTCTACCAGGAGGCCAAGCGGCTCCTCCAGGAGGCGGGGGCCAGGGCGCAGGAGGCGGAGGAAGGCTCGGGCCGCTTCCTGACCGTCTCCCAGGACGACCTTCACCGGGTTTACGCGCACCTGGCGGCGCGCTATCCGGGCAAGGCCTGGGAAGGGTTTATCTACGAGGTGCGTCTAAGTCTGGCCTCGAGGTTCCCCCAGTACATCCGGATGGAGAAGGAGGGTTAGGATGGCGAGCGGACTCACCCCCAAAGGCGAGGCCCTGTACCACTGGGACATCTACGCCCTGCTCTACGCCCCCCAGGAGGTCTACTTTGGCCACGAGACCCAGGTGAACGTGAACCTCATTGAGACCGTAAGCCTCCCCGACGGGAGCGAGCGGGTTTACCTTTCCCCCACCAAGCGCCGCGGGGTGGAGCGGCGGGCCCTCCTTTACGCTCCCGTGGAGCGGAATGGGCAGCACCTTTACCTCACCGACCTCCTGAACTGCGGCATCCCCAACACCTGTGGCCGGGAGAACTGCCCCGTCTGCCGGGTCTACGGGGCCTTGGTCACGGAGCGGCGGGGGAATACCGAACGCACCACTTTCATCGGCCGGCTCACCCACGGAGGTGGCGTGTCCATACCCGCTTGGCAGCCCCTGGAAAAGCAGCGGGCCATGCACCCTTCCGACCTTAGGCGGGAGTCGGGCGAAGAGCCCCAGCCCTTCAGGCGGCAGTACGGGGCTCCGGGCCTCCTCTTCCCCGTGTACAACCACGTCCTTGCCGCGAGCGAAAGGGAGTTCCGGGCGGTGGCCTACGCCTTCCTGGCAAGCCTTCCTCGGCTCGGGGCGGGAAACCCCAAAGGGCTGGACCTCTACGAGGACGAGACCTTCGGCCCCTACCTGGTCCTGGACCGCTACAAGGCCCCTTTGGGGCGGCGGGTGGTCCTCCCGCCCACCCTTAAGGACCCCGGGGAGGCCCTGGCGGAGTTCCGGCGCAGGGCGGAGGATGCCCCCGAAGGAGAAGCGCTTTTCCAGCGCCACCGGGGGAGGGCGGCCTTGGAGGCGCTTCGGAGGTTGGCCAAGGCTTTTGTGGAGGAGGACCTTCCGGCTCTGGCTTCCGCTTCCTAACATGCACGCCATCGCCCTCAGGATCCGGCCCACCTCGGCCCTCACCTTCCGGGTGCTTCCCGGCTCCATCCTGGACATCGCCACCTACCCCTTCGTCCCGCCCACCACCCTTTCGGGATGGCTAAGGCGGCTCTTCTGGGCCCAGGAGGGCCTCCTTCCCCCGGATCAGAGGGAGGGGAACACCCCCCGCTTCTACGTCCTCCCCCGGCGATACCTTCCCCTTGGGGCGTACCCCGTGGGGGAGTGGAGGGTCCACCGCACCCATCGGCATGGGCCAAGGGCCTTCACCCACAGCGAGTTTTCCCGCCTGCGCCGGGAAGGCAAGCCCCCCAAGGGAGGGGACCTTCAGCTGCATACTTGGGAGTACCTCCTGGCCGAGGAGTTTTTGGGGGCGGTTTTGGCGGAGAAGGAGGAGGACCTCCGGCGCCTCCAGGGTCTTGTGGGCTACGGGGCCAAGCTGGGCAAGGAGGGCTTCGCCTACCTCGAGGCCGTGGGCGAACCCCTGGAGGTCCGCCTCGAGGAAGGGGATGCGCCCTTCACCCCCGTTCGTGCGGAAGCCTGGGGCGGGGCCATCCAGGGGGCTTACCCCCTCTACCGCTTCCGCTTTGGGGAGGCTGAAGACCCGGACCCCGCAAGCCCCGACCCCAGTCCGGTCATAGGGTACGAGGGGGCCTACTTTGTTCTCCCCCGTGGGCGGGGCCTGGCCAAAGGTTTTTCCTTGGAAGGGCGGTTTTTCGCTTGGGATCTGGTGGAGTTCCTATGGGCGAGGGCATCGGGAGGGTCTTCTTCCTAAAGGACGAGGTGGGCTTCCAGCCCCTTTCCAACCACCAGGGGCTCGTGGTCAAGCTCCTGGAGTCGTGGCGGGAAGGGGATGAGCCCCTGGCGCTTTCTCCAAAGACCAAGGAGCGCCTCCTCCTTGCGGCGCGGTACCACGACGACGGAAAGCGTTTTACCTTCCACATCGTTCCAGACGGGAAGGGCGGGCTCACCTATAGCTTCCGCGGGCACCGCTTCCGGGTGGCCCAGGCCGTCCAAGACCCCTACGCCCAGGCCCTTATCCGGGGTCACCATGATTACTCCACCCGCGAGGTGGTGAACCTGGCCGCGGACTTCCTCGAGGAGGGCTTGGGCCACCGCTTCCCCGAGGACCTTTTCCTCCTCATGATGGCCGACCAGTTGGAAGCGGAGCTTGCGGTGCGGTTGTGGCAGAGGCGGGCAGGGGAGGTCCGGCCCTTCGTGGAGTTTGACCTGTTACCCGACGGCGAAGGCGGATTCCTCTTGGACCCCTGGCCCTTCCGGGTGGACGAAGTCGCCCTGGACTTCCTGGTCTACTTCCACCCCTACCGGGGCGAGGAGGCCAAGGTCGTGGAGGGGTGGGGGCGGGCCTTGGTGGGCGCTTTGGAGGAGGGGAAGGTGCCCGAGGCCTTCCGAGAGGAAAAACGCCGGGTGCGCCTCAGGCCCTGGGCGGCCGGGGCGAGGAAAGCGGACGACCCCGAGGCCTTCTACGACCGGTTTGGCCTGAAGCCCACCCCCTTCCAAAGGGAGGTCTTCAAGGTAGCGGAGGGGGACCCCGCCCACCTCCTCCTCGCCCCCACGGGGACGGGGAAGACCGAGGCCGCAGCCTTCCCCGCCCTGGCCCGGGGGGAGCGGCTCGTCTTCGTCCTGCCCACACGGAGCCTCGTGGACGACCTGGAGGGGCGCTTTCGCTGCTATCTCAAAATCCTGGCCCAGGAGGAAGGGCGGCCTAAGGCCTTGGTGGTGGACACCGGCCACCGCCAGGCGCGCTTTCGCTTTAGCCCAGATGGCCAAGAGGAGGCCACCAAGGAGCGGCACCTCTACCACGCCGATGTCATCCTCACCACCTTGGACAAGCTCCTCTACCGCTACTTCGGCTACGCCGAGGGGGTCAAATCCTACACCTTTCCCCGGCGGATCCACGACCGGAGGACGCTTTTCGTCTTTGACGAGGTGCACCTTTACGAGGCCACCGCCTGGGTCAACTTCCGCCACCTGATCGCCTCCTTGTACAAGGCGGGCGTGCGCTTTCTGGTCATGAGCGCCACCATGCCCGGGACGTACCGGGAGGAGCTGCTCCTCGAGGGCACCCTGGAGCACCCTGCGGCCAAGCGGCCGAGCCGGGTGCTCCGCTACATGCCCCAGGGCAACCCCATGGAAATCATCCAAAGCCACCGGGGCAAGCGGGTTTTGGTGGTTCTGGAGGAGGTCAAGGAGGCGGCGGAGCTTTACAAGAGGCTCAAAGGGGAGGGGGTCTTCCTCTACCATGGCCGCCTGGCGGAGGGCCAAAGGAGAAGGGTCTTTGGGGAGGTCAAGCGCCGGGACAAGGCCCAGGAGCCTTACCTCTTGATCACCACTCCCGCCATAGAGGTGGGGGTGGACCTGGACGCAGAGGTTCTGGTCACGACCCTCTGCCCGCCGGAAAACCTTCTGCAACGCCTGGGAAGGGTGAACCGAAGGGGAGGGGGCCAAGGGGAGGCCTACGTGGTGGGGGAAACCTACCCCGACTACCTCGGAAGCCTGCCGGAGGGCTACTTGGAACTCCTAAAGGCGCTGGATGGGCAAGACCTGGCCCAAGGGGGGGAGGAGCGCCTTCGGCAGGCCATCCGCTACCCCAAGTACCTGGACCCCAGGGCGGAAACCTTCTTTGAGGCCCTGCAGGACTACGTCTACGGGCTGGACCTTACCCAAGAACCCCTCCACCGCAAGGGCTTCGTGGCCACCCGGGGTTGGACGCCCAGCGTGCGCCTCCGCCAAGGAGAGGACGAGGTGGAGGTTCCCATAGACCGGCTTGTCGGCAGGAAGGAGGAGCTCACTCCCGTCCGGGTTGTGGAGCGGCTTTTGACCGATGGAGAAACGGGCAACCGGCGCCGGGAAGAGGTTCCATTGCGCTCTGGGGAGCTTTACGGACGGGAGCTGGTGTTGAACTACCCCTACCCCTACGACCCAGAGCTGGGCTTCGTGGAGTTGCCCAAGGTGTTTCAGCGCCTTCGCCATCCCGACCCCCAACGGGTCCAGCTTCTCTACGCCCCGGAAAAGGACGCGGGCGAGGCGCCGGAAGGCGTTATGGACACCGATCAGGTAACGGGCGGGGGAAGACGGGTTCTCTGGTATCTGGGGGAGTCGGCCTGGGCGGAACCCGCCAAGAGCGGGGAGGTGGCCGAAGAGACCGAGGAAGAGGAAGAAGAGGGGGACTGATGCCTCAGGCCGTGGTCCTCGAGCTCGTGGGGGAAAAACCCCCCCTTTACCCCGCCCGCTATGCCCACGGCCTCTTCTTTGCCCTGCTTTCCCGGGTAAGCCCGGAGCTGGCCCAGAAGCTCCACGAGGCTCCGCGCAAGCCCTTCACCCTGGCGCCGCTTCCCAGGGCTGGCCCCGAAGGGGCCACCTTGAAGGGGACCCTGAGGCTCCGCCTTACCACCCTGGACGATGGCCTTTTTGCGCCCTTTCTGCGGGCCCTCCTGGAGGCCGCCCCGGATGGGCTTCCCCTGGGGGATAGTTCCTACCGGCTGGCGCGGGTCCTGGCTACCCGCGAGGGGCACCCCCTGGCCGGGGCCACCTCCTGGGAGGAACTCAAGGAGGCCCCCAAGCGGGAAAAGGCCACCTTTCGCTTCCTTACCCCCACGGTCTTCGCCACTTCTAAGCCGGGTGGGCGCACCCGCTACACTCCCTTGCCCGACCCCCGCCTCATCGCAGGCTCCCTCCTGGACAAGTGGCAGGCTCACAGCCCCTTTCCTTACAACCCAAAGGAAGAGGCCGCCTTGCGGGAGCTTTTTGAGCTGGACCTCGAGGTGGCAGGCTTCCGCAACCTGCGCTTCCACCGGGTACAGGCAGGAAAGGGCTTTTTCCCCGGTTTCACGGGTGAGGCGACCCTGAGGCTTTGGAGCCAGAGCCTCGAGGCCCAGGAGGCCCTGGGGCGCCTCCACGCCCTAGCCTTCTTCAGCGGCGTGGGGGCTAAGACCCCCTACGGCATGGGCCTGGCAGTCCCCCTCTAGCGAGCGCGAAGGCCACCTTATGCAAACCCCCTGTGCCAAACCGGGGGTTTTTGCTGTACAGAAGGCTGCTCTTTTGAATTGCATACTTGTTCTTTCCCCTCGT
>Ga0233398_1001121_pt1 | contig 10682 bp, 8 predicted proteins | sample 38DmetaG_FD_182697 | JGI IMG/M metagenome (GOLD analysis project Ga0233398, IMG submission 182697) | Seawater microbial communities from Monterey Bay, California, United States - 38D | ecosystem: Environmental > Aquatic > Marine > Coastal | place: USA: California | collected 2016-10-02
CTAATGTCACATCAAGTGCTAATTTCAAAGCAATGATTTGGAAATCAATAAGACACACGATTGGAGTTAACGGCGCCACACTTACAGAATTCAATAATAGTCTAGGACTAAACAGTGCAAGTAAGTTATGGATAGATGAATACGATTCATCTGGTTGGGCAGTTTTAAATTATGACCCAGTTGGTGGATTCACAGCCCATGCTAGACAGACAAAAGTTATAGATACAGATTTAACAAAAAGATTAATAATTCAAGATGGCGAACAATCTATAATTCATCAAATATATGACCCACTTAATTTAAAATTACCTGGCACTATCATGTCTAAGTTAGATTATGTTATGTGGACAAATCCAGCAAAATACGACACAACTACAAGTAATGATATTTGGCTAGATGAAAGACTAGGCGAAATGTGGTGGGACACAGACTTGGCACGTTTCTATCGTTACAATGATTACGGTGACGCTAATGGAAACCTAAACATCGATTACGTAAGAAAGTATTGGGGTGGAATAGTACCAAGTTCAACTGTAATTGTAAAGAAGTGGACAAAATCTAGAACATTACCAACAACCACATCAACATATAATACCAAAAAATACTATGATGATAATGCTGGTAAAATTGTTACTGATTATTTCTATTGGGCAGAAGACGATGATACGTCAGAACTAAAAATGTTAATTGATTCTGGTGGACCTAGGAACAGTTTCTTGCCAGTTTCAACATCAAGCGTGGTCATTAGTAATAATGCGAAGACATATGATAGCCAGACTGTTACTGCATCGTTAGAGTATCAACAAGAAAAAGGTCTGGTAAGTAAACATTCAGACTGGGAAATGTTGGCACAAGATTCGAAATCTGCTATACCTAGTGTATTCTTAGATGATTTAACAAATTCTATCTCTAGGGTCACTATACTGAAATCTTATGCTACAAAATTAATAACATCTCATTTAGTTGATGTTAACTTTGCAGTTGTGACACCAACAGACAAATACGGAAACAACTTTATGAGTGGGCTAACAACTGATAATATTGTTGTTACTACAAACTCAGGAACAGTAAAAGCAAGTTATCTAAGTATTGACGGTAATAATCTAAAGATTAGCAAACAACACACAATGGTAGTCGGAGATGTATTAAGAGTTCACTCAGTAGAAGGAACAAAGAACAATTGGTTTACTAATACTTCAAAAACTCATAGCAACTTTGCTTCGGTGATAAACACCATGATGAGTAACAAAATGTTACAAACTGTGTATTCTAAGTATGCTCAATACATAGACACTGATGATATTATTTTCAATCTAGGCAATTGGTATATAGATGACAGTTATAAAACAATTAATTCATTCTCATATCTATCAACTACTAGAGAGTTTGATATGCTTGAACAATACGAAAATGGTATAAAGTCATTTAAATTAAAATTACCAACACATGACGAATACTACTTTGAGCATGAAGGACAACTACAATTAGTTCATAGAACTAAGAGTGCATTGAATATATCTTTCAATACGACAGCATTCCCAGAAACAGGCTATGATACTTATTATAATAATGCAGTAGGAATTCAAGTCCACGAGTTGATGCATTTAATCAGAGATTATCCAACCACTTCATTTATTAATGATATATTCTTTTCTATGATTAAATATCTTTACACAGAAAAAACATATCCTTCTTGGTTATTCAAAACAAGTTATTTTGATTTAGATTTACACAACCGAGAGATGAAACAATATGCAGTTTATCAAAGAGATAGCGAAGAAGATGTGTTAGAGTATGTCAGAGAAGCAAAGCCATATCATGCGAAGATAAGAGAAATCAAAAGAATAAACTCGACAACTGATTCAATGACAGCAACTACTACAATTGATGAGAGGTTGGCTCTTACTTTAGACTTTGGTAATAACAGTAGATACCTAGACACTACCTTAGACGGTGGTAAATATGGCACAACCTCTACTCCAACAACAGTCACAAATGCTGGTTCATTTGTAACTGGTAAAGAATATACAATAGTATCAGCGGGTACTACAAACTTTACATTAATTGGTGCAACTGATAATGTGATTGGCACTGTATTCACAGCAACAAATAACGGTGTCGAAACAATTAACGCTGGTTCATTTGTAATTGGAAATGCATATTATATATCAGCACCAGGCACAACAGACTTTACTTTAATTGGTGCAAGTGATAGTAATATTGGTACCACATTTACAGCAACAGGCGTGGGCACAGGAACAGGCACAGCAGGTTGGAGTGGAACTGGTACTGCAAAAACTAATTCATTCGGCAACATCGCTGATGGAGAATATGAACAGGGACAGTTCTTGTTGAACAGGTTCACACAAACAGCAGAAGAGGGTGGATTTGACACTGGATTAGTAGACTCAAAAGCATTAGAGTCATCAGTAGTAAGATTACAGACATACACAGGCGATATTACTGGTGGAATTGGCTCAGAGACAGTTGACAAAACACAATTTTATGTGTATGATATGTATGGTAGAGGTTACAATATCGGAGTTAAATCTTCAGACACAATCTCATCATTTAATGGCACGACTTTAGTAGTAAATAACGCATCGTTGTTTAGTACTGCCTCTAAAAATAACAAAAAATTAATAGCAGTACAGAAAGCAGGTACTTCTAATGTAGAATTTATGATGTATGATAAGAAAGCAAGTTCATCACTTACTATTAGTGATAGAGTATTATATACAGGCCTAGGGCATTCATTTGCTAATAATGACTTAGTATATGTGCTTGAAACTCCTTTACAGTTGGTTTTACAAGACTTAGTGTAAAATAGAGTGACTATATAACTTAAAGTGAATGTTTGCATAAATACAATAGTAGATAAATATAAGATATAAAATCTAAGAGACGGATATAACATGTTTAAAGACACAGTAAAATCACAAGTAGTTGGCACACTTAAAATCTATGATAAAGAGAGTGGCGATGTACTTGTACAAAAGAAAAACGCAATTCATCCAGGAAATATGGCATATGTTATGGCTTCGGCTATGGCAGGCAAACCAACGAGTGTAAATTCGTCAGGAAATGCACCATCAATTAATTGGATGCAATTTGGCAGTGGTGGTAGTACCTCGACTACGACTCTTTCTTATCGTTCTCCTAGAGTGTACCCAACATATGACCAACTAGCCGTTACGGCCAGTAATTCATCGCTGTATGTACCAAAATATGAACAATTGACTACAAATACCGTGTATTATCCAGGAGAGGACATGGGGGCTGGAGTAATAGTACCAAACAACACATCCAAGGTAAAATTTAGCGTGAATTTAACTCATGCAGATTACGCCACGGCTGTAGGAGAATCAATTCCATCAAGTGACAGTTCGGCTAGTTCGACACAAGTCGAGGCATTTACTTTTGATGAAATTGGTTTGATGGCTGGGGTTACCGATAGTGGTGCCTTAGATAAAACAAAAACCTTAATGCTAACCCACGTAACATTCCATCCCGTGTTACTGGCAGCAAATAGAACTATTGTAATTGACTATACAGTTACAATACAAATTAGTTAAATTTTAGGAGTATAACAATGGCTTCAGGCTCAACAATTACATACAACGACTTAAGTAGTTTGCGTGACCAAATGAATACTATCTTAAATGGAACTGGTGTTCACGGTGGTTATAATCAATCTCATACTGTGGCAGCAAATCCGGCAACTGGTGACCTAATTGATGATTCATATCATGATTCATTACATAGTGCGGCGGCAAAGATAGCGAACTACTACAACATCACAAATACATTTACGGCAGTAGATGCAGGAACAACAATCGACTGGGACCATTATGGCGCAGTTGCGAGTGCCTTCAACACAGACATCACTACACGTTTTGACTCACCATGGGCTTACACAGACTGGGACACAAGCGTACAAAACGAAACATCAGAAACAGCATCAGACTGGAACGGAACTAGAACTCAAATTGTTAAATTTGAATTCGCTTCAGAGGCCAATATGAATGCTTGGTTCTCTGCAGGTGGTGAACTTAGAGTTTCAGCATCACATAGTGACTCAACTTCAAATCAACAAGGTACTTCTTGGGAACAACTTACTGGTGAAATGGGAACATTTACATACTCAGTAAGACCAGAGGATTCAAGTTCAGTTGATACACGTACAAGATATAAGCATAGTGACTTAACTGGTTCTTATGTTATTCATAAGAAAGAAATTGCAGATGACTCTGATTATAGTGCAAACTATATTCAAGTTTCAGCATATGTCGATGGAAGTGATATTTATATCAAAACAGAATTAGCAGATGCTCACGTTGCCCGTAGTGGCAGTGGCTCTGGTTATGGTGGTGCATGGTCATGGACTGGTGCAGATAACGTACCTGGAACATCAACAGTTACTATTGCATCGAAAAAATTAACAAATGCGTCTGGCTCAGTTATGGCAACGAACCCAACGTCTACTGTTACTGATTCTCTGTAAACTAAGTTGTGGGACGATATAAATGCCACAGAGTTATTATCTAAATAGATGGAAATTACATGTTGCAGATTTTAACTCATTTGCAGACGATATCAATGATATAGTCGGTATCGGTGCAGGAGATTCGGGATATGGACAAAGTCATCTCGTTGTTGCTAAGGCACTAGATAAAGTAACAACATCATTGTGGGATGAACTTTTGACCTCAATGCTCTATGCTGGCAGACATCAAGGAACAACACTAAACTCGCCAACTAGCACAACTCATGTTAGTTGGCCACCCACACACGAACTAGATTCGATTTTTTCCACTATAACTACAGATATAGCAAACATAGTAGGAAACAAACTAAACAGTAATGTATCATACATGACTGCAACAGCAAATCAAATATCTTCATCAAAAGCATACGTAGACCCGGCAGGTAGTCCTGGCACTCCTATTTGGACTAGTGCCAATCAGGTATTTTATGAAGCAAAAATCACATTCACAGATGAAGACAATCGCAGACACTTCTTTAATTCTGGTGGAGAACTTAGATTTGCCTCAACATTAACTGGTGTTGACGCGGCGCATGCCCAAAGCGTTGACTGGGAAACAATGTTAAGTGCAATCCAAACGATTAAATTATCTCATTCTTCTACAGAGAGTTCAGCAAGTCTGGGTACTCCAGGCTATGGATTTAATATGTTAACTGGCACATATCAACTTGTTTACACAAAAGGCGGAACAGGTGATTATGCTGGAAACCAAATAAACATATATGCAAAACTGTCAGGTTCAGATGCAATAGATATTAAGATAGCATTTGACGATGTTCATGTCTCTGATAATGGCACTTGGTCTACTCCTCCGTATTCTGGAAATTGGACAGGAACAGACTATGTAGCAGGAACATTAACAGTCACATTAGATGAACTTAGACCAGTTGATTCGCCAGATGGTGTAACACTTTCATCACCAACTTATTCCCATATTTCTCAACTTTAAGTGTTGACTTTTGGTCGATTTTACTGTATTATTAGTACTAATACAGGAGAATAATTTATGGCCGAGAGCATTAAAGATGTAGCATCATCGAAAGACTTAGAGAGATTAGAGAAGGCATTAGACTTTTCTAATACAATGAAGACTTTCAATCTAAACAAAAACAATCTAAAAGTTAAGACACAGAACTTATTAAGTTACAGTACTGCTGGCGGGTCATTCACAGTTGACCAATCATTGATATCTTTTATGAATTTTGTTGTTTCAAGTGGTAAAACAGAAATAACTCTACTTGATAAGAACGATATACCTGTTCGCATTGAAGATACTGAGAAATTCCTTGACGAAATATCAAGTTTATACTTCGAAGTAGTTAATGACTATTATAACGAATATCAAAAATTAAGAAGTTCCCGTAAAATAGAAAAAGTATTAGAAATTTAATATGAGTAAAGGTATTATAATATTTGCTCAGAATAATGAGTACGTCAATTATGCCGAGCAGGCATGTGCCTGTGCTGGATATGCCAGAAAGAATCTTTCATTATTTGATGAAATATGTCTAATAACTAATGCCGAAACTTTAGAATCAAACGAAACATTAATTAACGAGTACTTTGATAGAGTAATTGTTAGTGATAGTTTTCAACCAGACAATATACGATTATTCAAAGACACAGTAGACAAACTTGAATACGCATCATTTAAGAATATGGGTAGAAGTGAGGTTTATGACTTATCTCCATATGATGAAACATTAGTTATAGATGCGGACTATTTCATTATGAATGATATACTAGACCAAGTATGGGATAGTGAAAACGATGTGATGATTAACTGTAAGTACAGAGATGTATCAGGACGCCATAAAGAGAATATAGAATATCTTGATAACTTTAGTATTCCAATGTATTGGGCAACAGTTTTTTATTTTAAAAAATCTGATTTTGCCGAAAATCTATTCACTCTCATAAGTCATATAAAATATAATTACAAGTATTACTATTATCTATATAATTGTAGTGGCAATCTATACAGAAATGATTTTGCATTTTCTATGGCATTGCATATATTGAATGGTAGTGTCGCATTTGATGTGCCATCATTACCATTTAATTATCTGAATAACAGTTTTGACCTTGATGATATTTACAGAGTCAACTCACATAATGATATTATTATGTATTGTGCTGATGCTGAACGAATTACAAATCACATTCTATCAAGATTTAAAAATATGGATATACATATTATGAACAAGAAAGCAATAGCAAGATGTATTGATGACCTTTTGACAAACGGAGAGAAAGTGTGAGCAGAGGATATATAACCATTGCCCAAAATAGTGAAGACATTGATTACTTAGAAATGTCGTATGCTCTTGCTCTCAGTTTAAAAGCAACACAAGAGAATAGCAATCTATGTGTATGCGTAGATGAAGAAACAAAGAAACTAATAACTGACAAACATAAAAAAGTGTTTGATGCCATCGTTGATATTCCGTGGAATGATGATGCTAGAGGAGATAAGTGGAAGATACACAATAAGTGGAAATATCCACATATGACTCCTTATGATGAAACTATTATACTTGATAGTGATATGATATTCACTGAGAGTGTAGACTATTGGTGGGGTTATCTTGCTAAGAAAGATGTTTGGTGTTGTACAAATGTTAAAACATTTCGTAACGAAGATGTTACTAGCGATTACTATCGAAAGAAGTTCACTCAATTAAATCTACCAAATGTATACAGTAACTTTACCTACTTCAATAAGTCAGAATTAACTTTTGAATTCTTTAGAATGGTTGAACTTATTATGACACATTGGAACGTATACTTTGATAAGTTTCTTGCTGGTGTTGGACAGAATTGGATGAGTGCCGATGTGGCATACGCATTAGCAATTCAACTATTAGATATTGAAGCAGAAACATGTGATTACGACATTAAAGATGTTCCCACTTTTGTTCATATGAAAAGTATGGTGCAAAATGTACCAGTAACTATGATAGAAAGCAACTGGACTAAAAGTATAACAAGTGAGTTAGGAGATGATTTACAAGTTAAGATTGGTAATTTCACTCAAACATTGCCTGTACATTATGTAGAGAAGAATTGGATGGACGAGAATAAGATTAAACAACTCGAGGACGCAGTCTTATGATAAGTCTTATAGAGAAAACTAATACATGTCGTGCTGTGTATTTTGATGGGTTCAATAAGATTACACAGATAACGAATCAAATTCAAGACACGAAAGATTTATTTGCATGGTTTGAGATTAAAGAAATTGAGCCTTTTCTTAATGGCAGTTACAAATTTTCAGATTACATAGTCAAAAGAACAAAGAATCCACTCATATATGAGATTATAAAATCAAAAGTTGACATTAAACGAAGAAACAAAGATAATCAATTACACAAAATACTAACAACAGAAGATGCTGATATACTACTTTCACTCAATGATGACGAATTGGTATTTGAAGCAAACGACAAATTGAAAGAAAGTATTGATATTGACCCAAATCAATTAGTTAGTGTTGCCGGCAAAACAGACCACGTGTTCTTTATTACATACAAAGATAGACCAGAATTTCTAATAAAAACAGTAGAAATACCATTTTCTGAACTATTATCCACTGGAAAACATGTTAAGTTAGCATTTAATAAATACAATATAAGTGTCTATACACAGAAGTATTTTGACAAGTATTCGTGGAGAAAAGTATGAAAGAATCAAAAATTGTCATAGGTGATTTAGATGTATTCTATATCAGTTATGATGAACCAGCAAAAGAAGAACATTGGGCGAACCTGATGATGAAGTTTCCATTTGCTAAAAGAGTAGATGGAGTAAAAGGATTTGACAATGCACACAAAGAATGTGCAAGACAAAGTGAAACTAGCAGATTTATTACTATTGATGGTGATAACATCGTTGATGAAAGATTTTTCGATTTAGAGATAAGTTTTACAGACGACTCAGATATATCAAACTCTGTTATTAGTTGGAGTGCTAAGAACATGGTCAATGGTTTAGTATACGGCAACGGCGGTATCAAATGTTGGCCAGTAGACTTGGTGTTAGAAATGAAAACACATGAGAACGCAGAAGACGAAACAAAGAAAGTAGACTTCTGTTGGGATTTGAATTATATTCAAATGAATGACATTCACTCAGAAGTATACAACGCAGGCTCACCATTTCAGGCATTCCGTGCAGGATATCGTGAAGGTGTTAAGATGTCACTAGACGAAGGCAAGACTGTGCCTATTGAAGATTTTAAAAAGAGAATATGGCCAAAAAACTACGAAAGATTAATAACGTGGTGTAATGTTGGTGCTGATGTAGAGAATGGCATATGGGCTTGCTTTGGCGCAAGACTAGGATGCTATGATATTAATTTTGTAGAAGGTTATAAGTTAGAAAACATTTCATCATTTGATTGGTTCAAATCATACTTTGAAGAAGATGTTTTGCCTGTTTGTTCTGGTAATAGTGAAAAATGCACTAAGACTGGAGTAGAATGGGACTATGATAAACTGTATGATGAGTGTCTGCGAATTGGTGATATTCTCAGTGAAAAGATGGGAATGGAAATGACAGACCCTACGCCCGAATTAGGTAGATTCTTTAAAAGAGTTTACACAAATCCACCTAGAGTTAATAATCCACTCGCAACAGAAAAGCAAACTGGTTGGGATAGATAATGTCAAATTATGATGATGATGCAGTTGTCACTCGGGACAATTTAAATGCATTGTCGCCATCTATGTGTATGGCAAAATGGCTTCAGGTAAGTTTACACTTGCCGCAAGGAAGAACACACAGTTGTTATCATCCGCCAACACATGCGATTCCATTAGATGAACTAAAAGCGAATCCAAACGCATTACATAATACACAGTTCAAGTTACAAGAACGAAAACAAATGAAAGAGGGTACTCGTCCTGAAGGATGTCAGTACTGTTGGAATGTAGAAGATGCTCCGAATCCGCCAGAGGGCGGTAGATTAAGCGATAGACACTATCGCTCAAGTGAATGGTGGGTAAAAGACGCATGGGATGAAGTTGTAAACAATCCTTGGGACCACGACATTACTCCACGATATGTCGAAGTCAATTTTAACCAAGCATGTAACTTTAAATGTAGTTATTGCTCACCTCACTTGTCTACTGCATGGGAAGATGATGTAAAAGAACATGGTGCATTTCGTTTCTCAAACGGAACAGGTCATAATGATATAGAGCATCTACGCAAAACTGGACTTATGCCACTTGAAGTTGCACGTAGAGATAATCCATACATAGAAGCATTTTGGAAATGGTTTCCTGATGTGTATCAAAATTTAAAAGTTTTTCGTATGACTGGTGGTGAACCACTCATGGACAACAACACATTCAAAGTATTAGATTACGTAAATGAAAATCCAAATGCAACGCTAGATTTAAGTATAACTTCTAATATGTGTCCACCACAAGATGCATTATTTGATAAGTTTATAGATAAACTAAAAGCAATAGAAGAAGTTCGTGTGTGGGAAGACACAGAAAAGTTTAATCCAGACAGTGGTAATCACTGGTACGTTGCACCAGCATGTAAACATTTTAGTTTATACGTAAGTGTAGATGGCGTAGGTAAACAAGCAGAATACATGCGTGATGGTTTAGACTTTGATAAGATGTATGAGAACTGTAGACGTGTTCTACGTGAAACGGACGGCACAGAAATATCATTCATCAATACATTTAACTTGTTAAGTATTCCTAATTTACGTGGATTCTTACAAATGATATTAGACTTACGTGAAGAATTCGGTTATGAAAACCAAGAAGATACAGTTATTCAACCACCAGATAGAAATGGATTCAAACATCCAAAATTTGTTCGAAAGAAAAGACAAAGAATTTGGTTTGATACTCCATATCTAAGATATCCAGATTGGATGACTTTGCAATTAGCAGATGAAGACATGTTGGACATCATACAACAGAACATCGACTTTATGAAAGAAAATGTTTTAGAAAATGATTTGTACGGCCGAAAGTATACTGGCTTTAAGAATTATGAAGTATTAAAATTAGAAAGAGATTTAGCATGGGCTAAAGAAGGACTAAATATGAGTGAAGAAAAGTTAAGCACTAACTTAATTCGCTTCTATGAATATTTTACACAGTATGAT
>Ga0233398_1001122_pt1 | contig 10673 bp, 10 predicted proteins | sample 38DmetaG_FD_182697 | JGI IMG/M metagenome (GOLD analysis project Ga0233398, IMG submission 182697) | Seawater microbial communities from Monterey Bay, California, United States - 38D | ecosystem: Environmental > Aquatic > Marine > Coastal | place: USA: California | collected 2016-10-02
CTTAAATGTGAATATTACTAAAAAAACAATTTGGCTATAAACATAAAAAAGGGGAGCCTAAACTCCCCTTTCTATATCACCTTGATGGTAATAGTTATTACAGTTTACTCACAAATTAGATTTGCTTGTATTCCGCAGTAACAATCACAGCACCAGTTGTTGGTGAAGCAGATGAACCACTATTCTGTAAAGTACCAGTAATAGTTGCACCACCTGTTGTTGCATTTTCAAAACCTAAGTCAACAATATATAAACCGCCCTCAGAAAGGTCAGCATCAGTTGTTGCCATTAGAGTATTTGTGCCGTCAGAAACAACTAACTCATCACAGCCAACAAACGCAGTAGTAACTTTTGCAAGGATTCTACTTACGTAGTAAGACTTTCCTGCAATGTTAGCCATTGTGCCGATTGTAAATGATGATGAACCGTTTGCTGAGAATGCCACACGTCTTGTACCAGAAGAACCTGAAGTTGATGCTTTATCATCTACATATCCTTTTGATGCTAGTGCGTGGTCCGCACCGCTTGACATATCATAACCTGAAGGTGCTAGTACTAGACCAGAACCCTTAGGAGCAAGATTCATATTGACGTTTGTACCACCAGCCATTGCTAGTTCTACACCGCCACTACCATTAGTTACAGTTAAAGAGTCAGTTGCACTACCAGTCTCTACAAAAGTAGCGATTGCTGTGTCGTCTGCACCTTTAATCTGAACGTTTCCGTCTGCTGAACCACCGTTACCGCCTTTAATGACAACTGCACCAGAGGCGTTACCGCCTGTACCGTTACCACCTTTAAGAACTAGGTCGCCAGCGCCTGCGCCAGAGGCATCACCACCAGATACTGTTAAGTCTGTATCGTCTTCACCTTGAATTAAGGCTTCGCCAGATTGACCAACAATAAATACGTCACCGCCACCTTGACCTTGTAGATACATGTCTACAGGACCAGATGCCGCCGCGTTTTTGGCAGTTAATGTTACTTTGCCAGTAGCATTTGTAATTGCAACATATTCACCAGAACCTGAAGAAACGCCTGAACCGTCTAACGCAACTACACCAGATGAATTACGTACATGTTGTACATATTCCATACCTAATGCAGAACCGTCTGACATCATAACTTTATTATCAGAACCTGCTGATGTGATTCCTGTACCACCATTCGCTATAGGAAGAGTGCCAGTTATGTCAGCAGTCATATCGACTTTTGCATAACCAAGAGAACCATTTGAAGCAACTTTTAATACAGTTGAATTTGAACCTTTAGCAAGTTCAGAAACGCCTGCAGAACCACTCATTAACATAATTGAGTTAGCACTATATCCTGAAGTATCAGTATGTGTACCACCCATTGATAATGGAAGTTCGTTTGTAAGAGCGATTTCACTAACAGTTAGGTCACCAATTACAAGGTCAGCCGCAGATGAACCTTCAAGTAGGTTAAATTTGTTAGTTGTTTCGTTCCACATAATGTGAGCATCGTCAGAAGCACCACGTTCAATCGTAATACCAGCATCGACAGAAGCCACGCCAGTATGGTTTGAGTTAAGAACGATAATGTTATCTTCGATGTTCACTGTTTCAGATAGAGTAGTTGTTACTGAACCTGATACAGTTAGATTACCCGTTACTGAAGCATTTCCAGTTACACTTAGTGAACCAAGTGTAGCCGCGCCAGCGTCTAGGTCGTTAGCACCAAAATCACCAGCAACACCAAATGTTGCAGTAGAGTCAGAAAGTGTTAACTTCGTTGAAGTCGCATTGTCATCAATACCAGTCGAAGCAAATGTAGAGATTGTACCACCATCAACAGAGTTACCAGAAATCTGGTTTGCCGCTAATGTTAGAGTACCCGAAGATACGTCTATTGTACGACCTGCACCCACAGTAATATCATAACCAGACATCGTGTCAGCAGAACCTGCCAATGATGCACCAGAAATAGTACCGTTGTGAATTACGTCACCTGAAATCGAGTCATTACCTAGTGTTAGGGTTTGACCTGATAAGTCGATTGATGTTCCTGAAATAGAACCACCAGTAATATCAACGTTACCTGAGTTTAGGTTAGTTGCTGTCGCTGTTGTTAATGACGCAGTACCACCAGTTATGGCTGCACTTGCAGTTGTCATTGTAGAGAATGTACCTGCTGCCGATGTATTAGCACCGATAGTAGTTCCATCAATAGCACCACCATTTACATCAATAGATGAAAATACTGAACTACCTGTTGATGTTATGTTACCAGTTACATCACCAGTTACTGCACCAGTGTGAACACCAGCAGAGTTACCTGTTAAGTTACCAGTTACATCACCAGTTAAGTCACCAGTTACGTCACCAGTTACTGCGCCTGTGTGAACACCTGCACTGTTACCAGTTAAGTTACCTGTTACGTTACCAGTATGAACACCCGCAGAGTTACCAGTTAAGTTACCAGTTACATTACCAGTGTGAACACCAGCAGAGTTACCAGTTAAATCACCAGTTACATCACCTGTAACATCACCAGTTACATTACCAGTGTGAACACCAGCAGAGTTACCTGTTAAGTTACCTGTTACGTTACCTGTATGAACACCAGCAGAGTTACCAGTTAAATCACCAGTTACGTTACCTGTATGAACACCAGCAGAGTTACCAGTTAAGTTACCAGTTACATCACCAGTTACATCACCTGTAAGTGTTGCAATTTTCAAGTCACCATATGAAGCACCAACTTTTAGTTCGAACTCATCTGATGTCTCATTCCAGTTGATAAGTGCATCATCCGCTGTACCACGGTCGATAGAAATACCTGCTGAACCTTCAGTTACACCAGCACCAGACTCACCATTGTTTAAAACAATTGTGTTGTCTTCGATAGTAGTGTTAGTTGAAGAGATTGAAGTCACAGAACCGTTAACTGTTAAGTCACCAGTAACTGTAACTGCACCGGCGAAAGTTGCAGACTCATCAGCCGCTAAAGTTAGGACTGTTTGGTCAGCATTATCGTCAATACCAGTTGATGCAAAGTTAGAAATAGTACCACCGTGAACTGAATCACCAGATACTGAATCCGCAGTCAATGTCAAAGTTTGTCCTGACAAGTCAATAGAAGTTCCTGAAATAGAACCACCAGTGATTGCCGCACTCGCTGTTGTCATTGTTGAGAAAGTACCAGCCGCTGATGTGTTAGCACCAATTACTGTTCCGTCTACTGCACCGCCATTAATATCAGCAGTACCGATTGTTGCAGTTGTTAGGTTTGAAGTTCCTGTTGCAGTAACGGCATTATCTTTCAATAATACGCCATCAACAGTAACACCAGCCGCACCAGTTCTTTCACTAATTGTGTCAGAAACCATTGCAACAGTAGCCGTAACTGAACCAGTTACACCAACATCACCAGTAACATCCAATGGGGCATTAACCGCAATGTTTGTACCTGAGTAGTTGTCTAGTATATCAGTTTTGATTGTACCAGTAGCATCTACGTTTGTAAATGTACCTGCCGCTGCCACGTTAGCACCAATAGTTGTACCGTCAATAGCACCACCGTTAATGTCAACTGAACCAGATGTCATAGTTGTAAATGTACCAGCCGCTGAAGTTGTACCACCGACAGCAACGCCATCCATGTTACCACTTGAAGCATCGATATCAACAACACCGTCTACGTCTAACGTCTTACCAGCACCAATAGTAATATCGTATGCAGAGATAGTTTTTGAAACACCACCTGAAAGGTTAGCGCCATCAATTGTACCACCAGAAACTTTATCACCAGAGATTTGGTCGTTTGCTAGAGTTAAAGTACCACCAGAAATATCAATTGAACCACCAGTGATTGTAACACCAGTAGAAGCCTGTGTAGCCATTGAGCCCAAACCTAAGTTTGAACGAGCAGTAATTTTACCAGAGGCATCAGATGCATCAACACCTAAACCACCGTTTGTTAATGGTAATGCACCAGTAACTGCATCTGAAGATGTCAAGTTAACCGCGCCATAAGCCACGCCACCTGAACCGTCTGAACGAAGTACTTGACCAGTAGTCGTAGTACCTTTAACAGTTAATTGGTCTGAACCATTAATTTTCACATATGTATCGTCAACGTTAACATTGAATGTGTTACCTGATTTAGATAAACCATTACCTGCTGTTAACTGACCAGTACCAGTGAATTGTGTAAAAGCAATTGCAGTAGAACCAACAGTGATTGCACCGTTAGTAGAACATACAAAGCCTTGGTCTGAGTTAATAGTACCTTCTTCAACAAAGAAGAAAGCGCCAACGAACTCATCGGAACCGTCCATGTCAGTTGCACGTGTCATTGCTGACGCCGCACCTGTCCATAGATAGATACCGTTTTCAGAACCAGTAGACTGGTTCTTAAGTAGTACACGGTCGCCCGCTACCATAGATACGCCATCAATTGTCGCACCAGGTCCACTTATAGTTAATGATGCTGTTGAAGCCGCACGAACTGAATCTTTTACATCCAATCCTGAAGCAACAGAGTCAACATAACTTTTGTTTGCCGCATGGTTATCAGACGTTGGTGTTAAAACTGAAAGTTTTCCCAACGTTGTACCGTCTGTCGTTACTTTGAAAAGTGAATTACCTGAATCGTATACGACTCGGCCACCCGACTTACCAAACTGAACGTCAGCACCAATACCTTTGATACCAAAGTTTTTTATATCAGCCATTATTATCTCCTATAATTAGCCATTGTTATTAATTACTTCACGGACCATTCCACGAAATAATATACATAACTTTTTGTTTACTTATTTTTATTTTTTATACCTCGGAAGGAATCTCAAGGCACTGCACGGTATAGACTCATGCATTTGAATACTCGGAAGATATCTCAAGTATCGTAAGTGTTTTTCTTTATCACTTACATATCTATTTATACAAAATAGAGAAAATTATATGTTTAGACATAAAAAAAGCCCTCATAAAGAGGGCTTTTTCACTTAATTAAAAGTAGGTATTAGCCAATTACTGCTTCGATAGTAGTAGCCGCGCCAGTTACGCCGTGGGCGTCTGAAGCGTCTGCTGTATAGTCAGCGCCTTGAAGAGCGATGAATAGTACGTCAGTTGTACCAGCAACAAATGCCGAACCGTCTGCTGTACCTGAACCTGCAACTGTGTGACCTAATGCGCCCATTGCCGCATAGATAGTGCCTAAGTTAGCCGCTGTCATGTTTGTAAGTGCTAGTTTAACGATTGTAGTTTTTGAACCTAGACCGTTACCTTGAGTACCTAGTGTATTTGAATCTGCCATGTTATTTCTCCTTAAGAAATGTTATTAATTTAAACTCCGAGATAATATCTCTTCGCTTTTTCTGTTAGGGTTTTAGTACCCTACACTCTTATTTATCACATTGTGAGGGTAATTAAGACGTTAGATAACGAAATTATCGTTTTTTCTTGTAATTTCTGTCTGTGACGTAGGTTGTTTGGCCCCATTTATTGCCTAAGGCTTTACCTGCTTTTCTGGCACCAATAATTGCGGCACCAAACGCCGCGGCTTTTACTACTGGCTCATCCCATATTTTTTTGATAGTTTGTTTTGCAGACTTACTATCTTTATGAATATAGTTACCACGTTTCTGTAATTTTAAAAGTGCGGGCATTATTTCGGCTAGTCTTGCTTTTCTACGCATCCACTGAACTAATCGTGTAACAACTAGTGCTTTTTGATTTTGACTTAGATTGTCCCAATCTCCAACTAGTCTACGAACTGACTTTAGCATACCATCTTGTACGTTAAGATTTCTTTGATATCTCAGTAAATATCTTTGCTCAAATGATGCATCGCTTCTGTTATTAGAATAATGAAGTAGGAATCTTAAAATATCTGCTTTCTGTAATGAAAGCCTACCCTTTGCTATCTCATCTTTCTCATTACCAATATCATTATCTTTACCCATTAAACGATTAAAAGCCATGTACATATCTGTACCATTAGTCCTGAAGTAATCAAAGTTTCTATAAACCATAGTACGAGATGCTATATCACCTGCCAGAGGGGCGAAATCATAATCTTTGTTAAATATATTCAATATAAGAAAGTGAACAAAAACCAAGTCAGCGGCATCATCTATATTGACATCGTTAGCCATCTTTTTTGTTCTGAATAATCTGCTTTCAGATAAAGTATTTACAAGTTTTAAGTCTTCCATTTTCCGTTCTCTTTTGCTATCGCAACACAAGTATCGGTTGCTGTAGATTTTAACCATCTAGGAGCAAATGCATGTATTAATACTGCAATTGAACCTATAAACAAACGCATAGATATACCTATCGCATGCCTGAAATGTTGCCATCGAGTCATATTTACTTGTTCTAAATGTAATTTACACTCTTTGCTATACATCATTTCTTCCTTATTGTATTTATCTTATGTTATTGCACCACTCGTAACACGTTTGCTGTTAGGATGTCTTTTCGCTGTAAAAGTCGAGTGTGACATATCTTTCTTTACTGGTCTTTGCCCTTTTTTTCTTGCTTGTGTGTACGGTATTGTTCTTTTGCCCATTGTCTTATTATTAGTAGTTGAAAATTATCTCTCTTGCCTCATGTTTGCCGCTGTGAATCCTGCTCTATTTACCAGTTTCACATCTTTGTCTATTACATAGCCTTCTCCACCTTTCTGGCCATTTGTACTGGCTTCGATATCTGCTGGTTGAGAATCTAACGTTTTAATAATTTTGTTCTTTGTGGTCATAACACCATTAATGAATTGAAAAATTGCTTCAAATCCATCACTATTTTGTTGAACCCATTGAACTACTCGTTCTTTCTTAGGTCCACTTAGTTTTGATGAGTCTACCCATTCACTGAAATTCTTTCCTAGTTTATCTAGGTTGCCTGCTTTTACACTATTATTAATATAAGTGTAAAGAATGTTACCAAAGTCTGCCATTTTTAATTCGGCTGGAACTGCTAGTAACTTATCAATTGCATTTGCATTTGATTTTAGATAACTTTCTAATCTGTCTACTTCTGGTAAGTCAACACCTGGAGATTTAGTAACATACACTGGAGGCATAATCCATGTTTTGCCTGCTCTAAGTTGTCCCATATCTACGTTGCTTTTATTTCCGTCTAAGTCAATTACTACATGTACTACAATACCAACATCATAATTAATTATCTTTTGACCCATGTCACTTTTAGCATCTACTGAATATGTAGTTACGTTTGGTTTAAATATAAGTCTGCCATCTTTTGATTGTGGAGTTGCGAACCATAATAAGTCACCGTGTAAGTATCCTCTGAAATCTTCAGGTATAACACTCTCTACTGTGTTCCATATGTTCTTCATCTTTGATGCAAACTCTCGTCTGCTGTCTTCAATTTCGCCTTTGGCTCTGTTTAAGAACATTTGCTCTAAGTCATCACCACTTGTTACTTTACCATTGTAACCTTTTGCAGTGAATCCGCTTTTATCTGTAAGTACAAATTCACCATTCTCATTACGACCAAAGATAACTGCTGGTGAGCCATCCCATTTAATACTAATTGATTTTGGAGAAGTTTCTACTTGATGTAGTTTTGTGATTGCTTTTTGTCCACCGACTGAACCATCCCAGATAATTAAATCTTCTAAATGCTGAATTCTTGCACCCTCTTCTTTAAGGGCTTTATCCAGAAGTTTCTTCATCTTCTGATGAAAACCAACTTGCTTATTACGAGGCTTTCTTGGACCTCTAAATCTTCTTTCTAAGCCTGCACCTAATATATCTCTAACCTTCATATTATTCCTTGCCGTATGGAGATTCACCAGTCATTCTAGGACGAGCAAACCACAACTTGAACCACTCTTTTGTTCCTGGTTCTATTTTATGTTTCTTTTGATACTTAGATTTTTCAGTACCCGTATAGGAAATATTCTCTTGCTGAGTTTCTTCAGGTTGATATGGCTTATAAATGCCAGCGAGAACTTTTAGTTCATCGATTTGTTGTTGAAGACTAGTTTTTTCGTTTTGCATGAGTTATTCCTCGTTTGAATTTTCTCATGTCACCCGTACGAATGCTATTAACAAGACGCTTGGTTAAGTCCACAGCAACAGCCTCATCAAACTCACGATTAATGAATTCAATTAAGTTGATTGCGCCTGAAATTATATGTTCGCCTTTTTGCTCAACGAATCTCTCTGGCTCATTTTTAGAAATCGCCATTGAGTTTAATTCTTCAAATAGACTTCTACGTGCTTTCTTAGTCATAAAATAATTCTCCTATCACTATTTATCAATTATCATCAAATGGAGTGGACTTTTTAGACTTGACCATAGCACGGAGATTCATTGCAGATTGGTTTTTTTCTGGTGGAGTAGCAGAATCAATGTCACTAGAATCGTTAGATATCGTTGTTTTTCTCTTTAATATATCTGCTACCTTTGATACATCTTGTGTTCCTACTGCTAAATCATCATCATCTAAGTCTGAATCACTAATTCTAAGACTATCTCTGTCAAATACTAGATTTATTTTAGAACCAACACCACTTGAACTTCTTGTTTTTAGTAGTTGGAGTTGATACTGACCACGTTCTCTCATCGCATTACTTGTAAAGATACCAATAACATTATCAGCAGTTTGAATTTTAGAGATACCGCCAGCGATATGAGAGTGGTCAAACTCAATTTCTTCTACTGCTGAACGATTTAACTGTGAGGCTGTAACTGCGACTAGTTCTGATTCCATTGCAAAGTTACGAATTTCTTCTGTGACATACTTGTCTTTAATAAACAAGTCACCTGGATTAACTTTCTTAGTTGCAGGCATTAAAAGGTCTAGATAATCAAGACAAATACAATCAACTGTTTTGCCTGTTACGATTTGAAGTTCTTTTAGATAAGCACGGACATCATTGATTGTTGAGCCTGAAGGCATATATTTAATTCTAAGCATGCCTGCTTTTTTACCAATTGTCTTAACTTTCAACTCAACATCATCTAGTTCTTTAAAGATACGTCTAGTACTCTTATCTGTTGCCATTGCATCGATACGCATTGCAGATAATTCTTCTGACAATTCTAAAGTAAGATAGACAACATTCATACCTGCTTCTGCCCAGTTCAATGACATATTCTGCATGAACAAAGATTTACCAGAACCAGAACCACCAGCAAAGATAGTTACTTCACCTCGATTAATACCACCGTAAAGTTTGTCATCTAAGTCTTTCCAACCTGTAGTGATTTGTCCGTTGTTGTCTTTTAGAACTTCAAGTCTTTTTCTAGGGTCATGGAAATAATCAGTACCTAAAGACCTTGCTAGTCCAATCTGAACTGCTTCTTTGATAGTTGTTTCTACTTCACCATATTTACCTTCTTCAAGTAAATCAGCACTGTTAACGATTGCTCGTTCAATTGCTTTGTGTCTACAGAATGTTTCAAACTCATCAACAAACCAATCACTATGCTTTGCTATGTCTTCTAGTAATTCTATCTCTTGACCTGTCTCTGCTTTAATCTGTTCAACAGATGGCATAGTTGAATATTCATCACTATACCCAATAAGAAATTTTACAATGTCACGAGTGGGTCTATCAAAATGTCGTTCATCAACAATTCCCATTATTCGTGTGAATAACTGTGGGTCAGTTAGCATAAATTGAACGAACAATCTCTGCAAGTCTGGTGAATAGTTTTTGACTTCTGACATTTATATCCTCTGAGTGTTTATAATATTATACAAAATTTTAAGTACTTTGTCAATATGTTTCAACTAGTTTATCTGCAATTCCATGTTTAATCGCTTCTTCTGGCGTTAACCAATGGTCTGTTTTAGGTGCCAATAGGTGCTTCCTAATATATGGTTCTTTCTTTCCAGTACATTTCATATAATGTTCAAGTAGTTTCTTATTAGTCCATTCCATATGAGAATGAGCATCTAGCATATCATGGTACTGACCTTTTGTTCCACCACTAAATTCATGTGACATAACTGCTGTGTTTTGAGTTAGATAACGATGTCCTTTAATACCAGCCATCATAAGCATGACACCACATGATGCAATTGACCCCATTCCGTATGTGTACACTGGAATACGTGATTGTTTCACTACATCAATAAGATGCATACAACTATCAACATATCCACCCGGACTGTTTATATACAAATGTATAATCTTCGGTGCATCTTTTTCTGGCATCAAATTATATTCCATAATCATTTTAACTAATGGCATACAATTTTCCTGATTGAATTCTTTATCCATATGCAACACACCATTCTCTCGCAAAAACTCACCTGGTGGTTTTGGGGGTTGCGGTGGCGATGGCATCGGTGGTGGTGGTGGCATCTCTGGTTGTTTTTTAGGTTCCGGTATCACGTTTTCTCTATCATTCTTGTTATTAATTAACTTCATTTTGCTCCTACGCTTTTTATTGTAAGCAGGTCGTTATGAGTCCCTCCTGCCGAATTGTCCTCCGCTATTTTTAAGTGGTCGGTTGGCTCACCCACTAATAAACTCACATTATTTTAGTCTTAACACTTATCTTTGTACTATTACTTATACGACCATCAATAATTGATTTCAGAGTATATAATTTTCCATACTCTTTAACTGAATCTGCCGCATCTTTAATATGTTCTTCCCAGATTGGAAATGAAACACTCCAACCATTTTCTTGTGCCTGATGAATTAACTTCTTACCAGC
>Ga0233398_1001130_pt1 | contig 10637 bp, 10 predicted proteins | sample 38DmetaG_FD_182697 | JGI IMG/M metagenome (GOLD analysis project Ga0233398, IMG submission 182697) | Seawater microbial communities from Monterey Bay, California, United States - 38D | ecosystem: Environmental > Aquatic > Marine > Coastal | place: USA: California | collected 2016-10-02
TTAACGCTTGATTCTCCCGATCAACGAGATGTAAAAAGGGGTCTTGACTGTTGCCCAATGCCTGTTCGACGTACGACTTGAGCTTATTTTCCATGCCTGTGCGGCTTGAGCCGTTCTCAAAATTCACCAGTGCGATGCCAAACTGCCCTTTCTCAAGGCACTCATCACGCAGTGTCTTCGCGTCTTTGAAGTCAGCATCGCGCGTTGCGCATGCTTTGAAATCGGCGTAGGCGGAGCGCCAATGTTCTGCTTCGAGTGCCAGCAACCCATTCCGATAGAGGGGTTCGCAATAGGCGACATTGGCAAGAGTACGCGCATCTTTGTAATCGGCATTTAGGCGGATTACTTCCTCAAAGTCCGCAAGTGATTCTCGGAATTCCTCGGCTTCAAGATGGGTTAAAGCTTCCTCGTACACCTCTTCCAGGTGGTCATTTTTGACGCGATTGTAGGCCGCTTCCGTGTCACTCAATATGAGAAGGCCGATTCCGAGCCGTTCCACTTTTGTTTGGTATGCTTTCGCTTTTTCATAGGCTGATACCGCTGACGCTCGATTCCCGGCAAGACGAGCTTGATCAAATCGAGTCAAGTGATCATTGAGTACCCATTGACCAGCACGCTGCAGACCCGCAAGTCCGTCTGTGTTGTACGGGTCTTTGGTGACAGCAGTGAAATAAAAATTGGCGGCTTGTTGCATCATGCCGACTTCCTCCATTTTTAGACCGCGTTTGACGAATGCTTTGGATCCAGAACAGCTCGTGAAACTGGCTACTGCGATCAGTGCAACAACAAAAGCCCACGCCCGAGAATGATTGGTTTTGTGATTCCGTTCCATTGCAAATTTTCAGTCGCCAAGTTAGTGCGAATCCACCATCGCGTCAGCGAATTTCATGCCAAGCTTCAATCCTGAATTATCTTTGGCGCAAACCAAAAAGCAATGCAGTCTATGAAAAAGGTGGTGGTCTTGGGAGCAGGTCGTTCGAGTTCGTCACTCATCCAGGAATTGCTTAATCGTTCGGAATCCAACAACTGGCGCGTGGCTGTTGGCGATATGGACCTCGCATTGGCTCAACAAAAATGCGCGCAGCATCCGGCTTCTGAAGCTTTTGAAATTGATCCAGCGGACAACACTTCCCGCGATGCAAGGATCACCGCTGCTGATTTGGTGATCTCCATGGTTCCTGCTTTCTTACACGCACAAATTGCGTCTGTGGCCATCGAAGCAGGTGTACCTGTGATCACCCCGAGTTACGTGAGTCCGGAGATGGAAGCCCTCCACAGTCGTGCAGTTGAAAAAAGGGTGTTGGTGCTCAATGAAATTGGCTTGGATCCAGGAATCGACCACTTGAGTGCGAAACAGGTGCTCGACCGCATCGAGGAGCAAGGGGGGAAAATGCTCGAGTTCGAATCTTACTGTGGAGGTTTGATTGCCCCAGATTCAGACAACAACCCATGGCATTACAAATTCAGTTGGAATCCGCGCAACGTTGTGCTCGCAGGTCAGGCTGGACCAGCTACTTTTTTGGCAGGTGGTGCAGATCGATTGGTTCCTCCGCATCGCGTATTTCAAAACGCCCGAACAATCGAGGTCGGTGGAACGTCATTTGAGGGATATCCCAACCGGGACTCGATTGCGTATGTCGAGAAATATGGGCTTGGTGGAATCCAAACGCTCGTCCGCGGAACGCTGCGTGGTGAAGGGTTTTGTGCTGGCTGGGATGCGCTTGTGCAATTGGGTTGCGTTCGAGACGATGTGAAGATGAATTGGTCAGAGGATTGTTCTTGGGCGGACTGGTTGCGTTCGTTTGTGCCTGCCCAATGGGCAGAAGAAGGCCTCGAGTCCGCTGTGCGTCGAGTGACCAATTGTTCGGATGAATCGATGAAGCGTCTGAAATGGCTTGGGTTGTTCGATGCGCAATTGGGTCCAAAAATGACATCAGGAACACCAGCCCAAATCATCCAAGAATTGCTGGAGGTCAAGTGGGAATTGAAGGCGGAGGATCGCGATATGATCGTCATGTGGCATCGCTTTTTGTACGAGCTCAACGGGGAGCGACACGAAGTGACCAGTTCTCTCCGATTGGAAGGTCGGGATGCCGTTTACACGGGCATGTCGGATACTGTAGGCTGGCCGATGGCCATCGCAGCAGAAGCTATGCTCAACGACCGGTTCAAACAAACGGGTGTGGCAGTGCCGTTGCACCGTGATTATTACGCTGTGATTCTGCCGGAATTGGAACGCATGGGAGTCGTGTTTCAAGAAACCCACCGCACATGCTAAGTGCGGTATTGTCGGCTTGCTGGTTTTGCGCATGCTGGGGAATGCCTGATTGGCCAGCTGATGGTGTTGCAGACGCCGAATGGGTCGAGCAGGCCCTTGAATGGAGGCTTTCAAAGGGCGTCGATGATTGCGGTCAAGAAATGCTTGCGCTCGACGCACTTGCCCTTGAGTGGCTTTCAAAATCGCAAGAGATTCAAGTTGAAATCCGCACAGAGGACTGGCCTTTTTTGGCCTTTTCGCCCGAACTGACCGCGCCGCTGATTCAGCTGCACGCTTTGTCAATGATGCAAGGACGAGGAATCGAGAAAAAGGAGGCGAATCACGTCATGAAACGCATTGCGCGCCGCACCAAAAGCGTGCGTTTTCGTGAACTCAAAGGTCGATTTCCCTGAGGTTTAAAAGGGGTGATGGGCTGCCACAAAAGTGGTGACTGATGCTACAAACATTAGAATGACCAGTGCCAGGTATCGAAGTGGTATCTGCTTCATAATCATCGGTTACGAGAAAAGAGCGGTGGAAGTTGCGGATGATGCAAGGAAAATTTGAGCTGCGCCCCAACATTCTTTCCCGCCAAAGGGTTTTCTTTGCTGTATGCGCAGTTTTGAAGTCCCCGATTTTTATCTCAGTCCCATCATCTCAAGGGTGAAGGCGAGGAGAAAGGCTCAAGATCCTCGGAAACAAAATTTTGAACCGACGGTCTTGGACTTTGGCACCGTTCGCTTCGTGCTCGCGCGTCATTTCGGTTTTTGTTTTGGAGTGGAAAATGCCATCGAAATTGCCTACCGCGCCATTGATGAAAACCCGGGGAAACGTATTTTTTTGCTGAGTCAGATGATTCACAATCCTGAAGTGAATGCGGATTTGCAAGACCGTGGAATTCAGTTTTTGCAAGACACAGAGGGGAATATTTTGACCCCCATGTCGGAGCTTCGCCGCGAAGACGTGGTCTTGATCCCTGCGTTCGGTACGACCCTGGAAATCGAGGCAAAGCTCAAGGAAATTGGAGTGAATGTCGATGCCTACAACACCACATGTCCCTTCGTGGAGAAGGTTTGGAAACGATCTGCAAAATTGGCGACCGAAGAGTACACGATCGTCATCCACGGAAAGCCCGTGCATGAGGAGACACGAGCGACCTTCAGTCACGCGGGAGAAAAAGGACATGCCCTGGTCATCAAGGACATGAAAGAGGCCGAAATCCTGTGTGGTTTTATTTCAGGGGCTACAGATTTGTCGGAGTTCGAAACCCATTTCGAGGGAAGAACATCAGCTGGATTTGATCCGGCGCTGCACTTGAATCGCATCGGTGTGGTGAATCAGACCACCATGCTTGCGTCAGATACGCAGGCAATCAGCGATCGCATCAAGCAGGCGGTTGATGCGAAACCATCTCCTCAGAAAACAACAGATTTTGCGAATACGCGTGACACATTGTGTTATGCGACGAATGACAACCAGCAAGCCACGCAAGCGGCATTGGCCACGAGCATGGCCCATCTGGCCGTGGTGGTGGGCGGTTATAACAGCTCAAACACCTCTCATTTGGTGGAGCTTTGTGAGGAGAAATTACCGACGTTTTTCATCCGCAATGAAAAAGAGTTTTTGTCCGATGGAACGGTTCAGCATTTCGACTGGCGGTTGGGCTTGCATCAATCGACCATGGACCCATGGCCAGAACCAGATGCCCAAAACCCACCGTTCGTTTTGGTAACCAGCGGTGCTTCTTGCCCAGATGCTACTGTTGATCGTGTGATGCATGCAATCCTCGAACGTTACCCAGGTTCGAAAGATGTGGATGACGTGTTAGTTGATTTTGAACAACGAATGACCGTCTGAACCGGAATTGCGTGCGCTCCGGCGTATTTTCGCTCAAGAATTATGCAAGCTCCTCGCCTCAAATCGATGTTTCGGAATGTCCGAACAGAGCCTCGTCGGTTCGAATTCAAGTCCCGGCATTTGCCAGAATTGGATGAGAAGTGGCAAGAGAGGAAGAAGCGTGTCGAACAACACCATTCTGCAGAAGAAGACGGGGCTTCGGAGCCCCGGACAATTCGTTTTCGTTCGAAAGGTTCTGCTGCTTCAAACGAACGCTCGGAACAGCGCATACGGCAGATTGCGGGAGCTCGTTGGTCGATGGTGCGTGCTGGAATGATAGCGGTGGTGCTGATTTGGCTGGCTTGGAAAGGGATTCAGTGGGTGGAGCAAAGCGATTTTTCACGTGTATTGAAATGGATGGAAAATGCCTGAGGTGATTCGTCAACTTCCAGAAAATGTCTCCAATCAGATCGCAGCTGGAGAAGTGGTTCAGCGTCCTGCTTCTGCGGTCAAGGAGCTAATGGAGAATGCCGTTGATGCGGGGGCAAGTCGAATCGAGGTTCGTGTTGTTGACGCAGGACGCACCCTGATTCAAGTTTTGGACAACGGCGCAGGCATGGTGCTGGCTGATGCTGAACGCTGTTTTCAGCGGCATGCGACATCCAAAATCAGTGTTGCTGAAGATTTGTACAGCATCGTGTCCAAAGGCTTTCGAGGCGAAGCGCTGGCCTCCATTGCTTCCATTGCTCATGTCGAATTGAAGACTCGCCATGCCAGCGAAGAGCATGGCGTCCAACTTCTAATGGAAGGAGGGAAGGCGTCCAAGCCGATGCCCTGTGCGCTCGAGTTGGGCACTCAAATTGCTGTTAAGCATTTGTTTTTCAATGTCCCAGCGCGGCGGAATTTCCTGAAGTCTGACGCCGTAGAAATGCGTCATGTCATCGATGAATTTCATCGCCTTGCCTTGGCCCATGAGGGAATTCATTTCTCTCTGCATCACAACGACTCAGAATTGTTCAACCTCAAGATTTCGACGCGAAGAAAGCGTGTGGTCGGGGTGTTTGGGAGTAAGTACGACGAGCGCTTGGTGCCCGTGGAAGAAACGACGGATGTTGTTGGAGTCGAGGGTTTTGTGGGCAAGCCAGAATTCGCGCGCCGCACCCGCGGGGAGCAATTCTTGTTTGTGAATCAGCGCTTTATCAAACATCCGCTTTTGCACCGTACCATCATGGATGCTTACGAAGGGCTTTTGCCTCGAGATCAGTATCCGTTGTATGTGTTGTTTCTAACCATTGACCCAGCGAGGCTCGACGTCAACATTCATCCGACCAAGACGGAAATAAAATTTGACGAAGAACGTCACGTGCTTTCGTTGTTGTTGCCGGCCATTCGGCGAGGTCTCGGGAAGTATGCCGTAGCGCCTTCTCTTGACTTTGACCAAGAAACGGGACTGAATATTACCCCGTTGGATCCAACACGAAATGTTCCGGAACCGGCTGTCACGGTAAATGCGGATTACAATCCTTTCCGAAGTTCAGAGCCAGGAGCCACCCCGTCTGCAGTCACGGGCACGCGTCCAAGCACTTCGCTGCGGCCGGGTCGAGGACAGATGGATGCTTGGAAAAAACTTTACGGTGATGCACTGGCCTCGGAACCAATCGAAGTGCGGGATGGTCAGACTGACATGGAATTGGTGTCATCAGATGTTGGCGATGCTGCCACTGCATTGCTCAATGAACAGGCCTTGGATCAGAAGCGATCGGTGTTTCAGTTCCAGCAGCGATACGTAGCGACAAGCACGCGTTCAGGGATTCTGCTCATTGATCAGCACCGTGCTCATCAGCGCGTCTTGTATGAATTACTTGTTTCTCAGCTTGAAAATGCGACGTCTTCCATTCCCGTTCAAAGGTTACTGTTTCCAGAACTCGTTGAGCTGAATGCCAGTGATCGGCACTTTGTACTGGACTCCAAAGAATGGCTCGAGCGCATGGGACTCCATCTCGAACCTCATGACAACGGTGTTGAAATCACCGGCATGCCCGCCGAAGGGGGAGCGACTCCGACGCTCTTGATTGAAGCTGTCTTGGAGGACGATGGAAACGAGCTGCCGGGGATCTCAAGGGCAGAACGTGTCGCCGCGCAAATGGCGCAAACCATGGCCATTCGTGCGGGAAAGCCACTGAAGGAAGAGGAGATGACGGATTTGTTGGGCCGTTTATTTGGTTGTTCTACGCCCGACCGCGACCCATTCGGTCGTCGCGTGATTGTTAACTTTGATGCCAACGACATCGAGCAACGATTCCAATAATGCTACAAAATGCCCCACCGGTTGTCAAAAATCTGATCATCATCAACGTGTTGTTCTTTGTCGCTTCGATGCTGCTCGGGCAAGATCAAGCGGTCACGTGGTTGGCTGGAACGTATCCGGGTTCGCCCTTTTTTCAACCTTGGCAAATCATCACGCATATGTTCATGCACGGAGGATTGGGCCACCTCTTTTTCAACATGTTTGCCTTGTACATGTTTGGCAGTCAATTGGAGCGTCTGTGGGGTCCGCAGCGCTTCTTGAATTACTATATCATCAGTGGACTTGGCGGGTTTTTCTTGCATGAATTTTTCATAGGTCTGGATTTTTACCAGACCTACGGAACATTTTTTCCGGATCGATCTCAACTGGTTCCCAACGGAATGTCTGACATGCAGGCGGTCTACATTTTAGAGGCCACATTTGGAAGAGTGGTTGGTGCTTCGGGAGCAGTATTTGGGATTTTGCTCGCATTTGGATTGTTGTTCCCCAATACGCGGTTGATGTTGCTGTTTCCGCCAATACCAATCAAGGCAAAATACTTTGTCATGGGATATGGCTTGATCGAGCTGGGGTTAGCACTCGACAACGGTTCTGGTGACAATGTGGCTCATTTTGCTCACTTGGGAGGCATGTTGTTTGGTTACATCTTGCTGAAGCGATGGCAGAAAGAACGCGGAACTTTTTATTGATATGTGGGAAGAGGCCAAAAAGCAATGGAATACGGGTGGAATACTGAACCGTCTGATTCTTTTTAACGTTGGGGTTTTTCTGGTACTTGCAACGCTCCAACTGGCAGGTCGTCTTGGCTTCGGTGAGCTTGGCTTTGATCGTTCCGAAGCGTTTGGTTTGGCCACGTCATGGGATTTGTCGGTGCTTGCGAGACGTCCATGGACAGTGTTAACCCATATGTTCGTTCATACCGGAGTGTGGCACCTTGCGATGAACCTGCTGTGGCTCCATTGGATGGGTCGGTTATTTGTTATGGAGTTTGGCTCCCGACGATTGCTGAGTATGTACTTCGTTGCAGGACTCGCTGGTTTTTTGCTTTATGCCATTGTACTGAATGTTTTTCCAGGCATGCGTCAAGGCATGTTTGCCTACGGAGCGAGTGCTGCGGTCATGGGAATCATGGCAGCTGTGGCTACGGCCCAACCCAACCGCACGATTACCTTGGTGCTGTTGGGTGCAGTGCCTCTTAAGTATTTGGCCATAGGTTGGGTTGGTCTTGATTATTTTGCCTTGAGCGGTTCGGACAATACAGGAGGGCATTTGGCGCACCTCGGTGGTGCGTTTTTTGGTTATTTCTCTGTTATGGAATCACGAAAAGGACGCGATTGGGTGCGTTGGTTTGAATCCATCCTCGACGCTTTGGTCGGAGTGTGGTCCAGCAGCCGCGATGCGGTTACTCCAATTCAAGGAGGAAACCGCAGGAAATCTAAAACTTCCGGAAGAAAATCAGGTGCTCCGGCTTTCAAATCAGACGCAGACTTTAACGTTGAAAAGAAACAAAAGTCGGCTCAGATGGATGTCATCCTTGACAAAATCTCGAAGCACGGTTACGACCAGCTCACAGCAGAAGAAAAAGAATTCTTGTTCCGTCAATCGAACTCATGAGGCAGCCCAAGGCACCGCGTAGACGACGGCTTTGGTGGTCGATGGTTTTGTTCCTTCCAGGTGTGGTCGGAGTGTTACTTGCCCAGTTTGCCGTGCGCGTATCCCCTGAAATGATTCCGTTTTTGGGCGTGGCTGGTGTGGTCTTTCCGTTGAGTTGGGTGCTTATGACGATTGGAACCGTAGGTGCGTTTAGATCGCGGAGATGGAAATGGGGGATACTGGGCTTGATTGTGTTTGGTTTTTCGTTCCCACAGGCTGAGTCAACATGGGGGTGGGCTCAAACCGGTACTGTCGATTCTGAAGGTGATGGAGGTCAGCGTATCAAGGTGATATCTTGGAATGTCAGGCAGTTCAATCGTTTCGCGTGGATTGGTGCTCCCGGTGTACAAGATTCGATTTTGGCCCGAATGAAACGCTCAGGTGCGGATGTTATTTGCATTCAAGAGACCTACCTCGAGGCCACGAGCGGCCGCGAAGCTCGCTCCAACCCTTGGATGTCACGCGATATGTTGAAGCGGAGAACAGGTCTTTCTCACTTGACTGAAGAATTTGCGCTAGGTCGTGGAACAGATAAGTTATTTGGTTTGGTGGTGTTATCGCGATACCCCGTGGTAGCACAGCAATCGATTCGATTTGAAAATGATCGAAACAACAGCGCTATGGCAGTGGACTTGGCCATTGATGGCGATACGGTCCGCATCTTCAATGTTCATCTGAGCAGCATTGGTTTTGAGGAAGCAGATTATGAAGATGCCCGGAATGTAGCAGATGAAGCTGCCCGAATGAGAATCTTAGAGCGTCTTCAGGTGGCTTGGGCAAAACGAGCGAGTCAAGCCCGGGAGGTTGCAGAGGCAGCCTGTGAAAGTCCCCACGCGGTGATCCTTGCTGGTGATTTCAATGACACTCCTGTATCATATGCGGCTCATCAGATGTCGAGCTGCCTTGTCGACGGATACCAACGTTCGGGCTTTTGGAACGTGCCAGCTTTGGGTGGTACATACCAAGGGGATATGCCTTTCTTGAGAATCGATCAGATGTGGCACAGTCCTGTTTTGGAATGCATGGATTACCGCACGGTGGACATTGCTTTCTCGGATCACCGACCGATTGAAGGGACTTTTCTGCTCCCGTCGAGCAGGGAGTGAAAATCAGCCCAATCGTTGCTTCCGAACTTTGCGTTCTTTCAGCGCTTCAATCCCGGCGACATGCATGCCGATGAGTAAGAATCCGTAAATGATGTCATCCACAGGCATGGAGAAAATGCGCCAGCCTGTATTGTGTCCAGCGTGGTACCAAACGATCTGATCACGAACGATTGATGCATCCGAGTGGAGCAGGGGGTAATTCCAAAAATCCAATCCTGTGAGTACACCATTTGAAAGGATCTGCGGGAAAAGCAAAACAAGGAAGGCAAGCCATAGATCGGAGGACCAACGCTTGTGTTTAGAGGTGACCCACAACAGGCCGAAGAAGGTCAAAAAAGAAGTGATGCCGATGTACCATCGATCGCTAAAATTCCAAACCAAGAGAAAGCAGAGGATGCTTCCGGCGACATTCAGTGTGCCGTCTGCATTTTGCAGTGGATTTCGTTTGACATAAGCGCGCAAAGCGAAATAGGTAAATACACTGGCGTAGGGGATGCAGAAGAAAAAAAGACATTCTTCAATGGGCAGGCCGAAGCACGTAGGACCAAGTAAATAATCAGAATTGAAAGCCCAAACTCCTGCCTTGGTGAACCAGACATCCCATGCAATGAAAAAGGCTCCCACGGCTAGATTGACGGGAAGGAAGTACTTCCATTCTTTGAAGAAAGATACTTTCTTGTCAAAGCTCAACAACAACGGTAGAGCCAGTACAGCTAAATCCACCACCAGGTAGAGACCATGGAGGTTGCCATCTTCCATCATGATTGAATCGTTTTACCTGGATTTCGTTTCATCTCCATGGCACGCTTCGCATCCTGCCAATACTTCCGGGGTACAAACAGCATCCCAAAACATTCACCGTCTTCTTTGGTGAGGTGTTTGTGATGCACTTTGTGCGCTTTTCGGATGGCCATAAAATAGGTGTTTTCTGTCCGCTTGAACCACTTGAATCGCTGGTGAATGAATACATCGTGCACCAAAAAATACGCCAATCCATAGGCTGCGATTCCGGTGCCTATCCATACGCGGAAGTCTCCTCCAGCCATCGAGCCGGTGATGAAGCACCAGGCACTTGGAATGGCGAAAATCAAAAAGAACGCGTCATTCTTCTCGAAGAAACCAGGCTCGTGCACGTGGTGATCTGCGTGGAAGAACCACATGGTGCCGTGCATCAGGTGTTTGTGCGCTAGCCAGGCCACTCCCTCCATGCCAATGAAGGTGCCGATTACAATGCTAGCTGCTGAAATGAAATTTATCGCGTCCATGGAAACCAGTTCAAAAACAAGAAGAACAATACAAAGATGGCAACAAGTAATCCAGCCCCGATGTTTTTACCCATTTTTTGAGGGAGCAGATGGAAGGCAAAAGCCACAATCCACCAAGTCGCATAATTGCTCCAGGGAACATCCACAGCTTCCCAAGCCCACCAGCCGGCTCGAATAGCGACAGGTTCGATCAAGCCGTCCAAAGCGGTCAT
>Ga0233398_1001131_pt1 | contig 10636 bp, 3 predicted proteins | sample 38DmetaG_FD_182697 | JGI IMG/M metagenome (GOLD analysis project Ga0233398, IMG submission 182697) | Seawater microbial communities from Monterey Bay, California, United States - 38D | ecosystem: Environmental > Aquatic > Marine > Coastal | place: USA: California | collected 2016-10-02
ACTGGGCCAACCCGCTGCGCCCGATGTAAATGTGAGCCCTCCGTCCGTGGAGCGTTTGAAAATTGTACTCTCTCCCAACAATTGGATGGCGTAACAAATGCTGTCTGCCTCTGGATGAAAAGCGAGTTCCATAAATTCACCCCCACTGACTTGAATCATGGAGTTGCCGTCGTCGTCTGACCGAAACAAACCCTGATTCGTTGCCGCAAGTAACATTGGATTCAGACCTTCTTCGCTGGGAGCGAAAATGAGATCACGGTACCAGCGATCCGCTCCTTGAAAATTTGAACTTCCGCACACCTCCCAATTCATCCCACCATCGGCAGTCCGCCATAATTGTCCGGATCCCGACCCTACCCATACCTGATCTGGATCATCCGGATGAATCGCAATGCTATAGACACTCGTCAGTGGCAAATCACGTGTCATCAGCTGCCAATGGTGACCGTGATCTTCAGTCTTCCAAGCCCCAGCAGTGGCAGTTCCACACCATACCACTTCATGATTCGACGGCGACTGTTCCACCGTATACACATGGCACGCCCCTGGACTTTGGACTTGAAATTCCATGGCCACCTCCGGATCATAACTCCAAGGACCCATTTCCTCCCAAACCCCGTCAGTTCGATTCGCCGCCCCTATGTGCTGCTCGACAAACGCACGTGTTGGCAGAGGAGCTGGCACCTCGAAATTGCGCATCCATCGCTTGTAAAATTGCGTGTCCCTGTTTTTAACGAATGGGGCATCGTCGTAATAGCGCTCAAATGCGACGCGCACTTGATCGGGATTCGCTTCATCTGAATACATCAAATTCACCCATTCAGGAGAATCTTCATTTGGCACGTATGAGGTTTGCGGCACATGTTGCGCTTGAAGCGCTGAGGAGATCAAAATTCCCAAGGTGAAAACCACGATCTGTTGAGGTCTGAGCATGCCCAAAAATAAGCCTTCCAATTTTGATGAAAAAGAAAAGAGCCACCCGTGAGCAGCTCTTTCTTTCAAGTGAATTTGGATGGTTGGTCCAATCTACCTCGCCTTATTCAGCACAAGGAGTTCCATAATACTGGAAGAACGTGAGCAAGTCTGAGACATCGACGTACGAGTCGCCATTGATGTCACCTGGACATGCATCCGGATAATCGCAACCACCTGGGAAGTTGGCGTTGGGATCAAAGTTCAGTCCATCCGTATCCATACAACCGACAATCAGGCATGAGCCATCGTCGTCCGTAGCGTTCACATCATAGTTGCAAGCCGTCTCATCCATGCAGCCAGCAAAAGCGCATGAACCATCGTCAATTGAAGCGGTAGAATCGTAATTCATTGCCGAGAGAATGGTGCAACCGCTGTACAAACATGATCCGTTTTCCATTCCCGCATCAGCATTGAAGTTGCTCGCGTTTTCATCCGTGCAACCCTGCACTGGGAATAAGCAAGAACCATCATCGTAGGTGGCTGCCGGATTGTAATTTACTCCGTCGTCGTACATACAACCTGCGACAATGCAAGAACCATCATCCACGTTTGCACCTGAATTGAAGTTGTCAGCATCGACATTCGTGCAACCCAAGTATTCGCAGATTGCTCCTTGATCACCGGTGTTTGCTCCCGCATCATAATTCGAAGCCATCTCATCCATGCAACCTGTAAATAGGCAAATGACATCTTGATCGCCCGTGTTGGCTTGAGAATCGTAGTTGTCTGCAGCTTCATTCATGCAACCCGTGTAAAGACAAGAAGAGTCATCCACGTTTGCACCGGCGTCATAATTGTCCGCCGCTGAATCCGTGCAGCCAAAGTATTCACACAACGCCTCTTGATCTCCCGTGTTTGCGATGGCATTGTAGTTGTCGGCATCAGTATCAAAACACCCAGTAAACAAGCAAGATTCATCGTCCACATTGGCACCTGCATCATAGTTGTCTGCTATCTCGTTCACACAACCATAATAGATGCACAACTCGCCTTGGTCACCTGTATTGGCCTGGGCGTCGTAGTTGTCTGCCGTGTCATCCATGCAACCAGAGTAAAGACAAAGCTCGTCTTGGTCACCTCCATTTGCTTGTGCGTCATAATTGTCCGCTTCTGCATCCATGCAACCCAAGTAGAGGCACGAACCATCGTTCAAGTTTGAAGAGGGGTTAAAGTTGTTTGCAGTCTCATCGGTACAACCCTCAAAGACACAGGTCAAATCATCAAAATTGGCCGTTGGATCGAAATTAACAGCTCCCTCATCGGTACAACCGCCTTCGATTGATGGGAAGGTCAACTCCACATCGGTGTATTCGTAAATCGCATCGTCACTCCCCTGGAATCGGATGTTATAGCGCAAGAAGACCACACCACTCGTGGTGAATTGCCCCACCAACAATCGTCCATCTTCATCCGGTACACCTTGACTGTCAGAAGCACCCGGGTTCAAGAAAATTTGAGCACCCTCTTCCGTATCAATGATGAGATCATTGCCATCATTAAAGTCTGGTAAATAGAGGTACATATTTTCTTGCGCAATCGCATTGTAGTCTCCTGGGGCAGCTCCAATGGTCAACCATGAATCATACTCCAATTCTGGGAATAGCCCATAAAAACCAGGATTAATGTAGCCGCCGAAGTCTGCACCAAAGGGGTGCTGATAGAAGTCACCTGTTGATGTGGTCAACCAAGGATCTTGGCTGTTACCGAAAAGTGAAGTCATGTCCACAGATGCGTCCGTATTGAACTGAGCATAAACCCGGTAAGTCGTAGCAGATTCGACGGTATTCTCGTCAACCACTTCGTAAACCAAACCTTGGAAGGTATCATCTCCCCAAGTGCAACTTCCATCGTCATTCGTGGCCAACGGATTGAAGTTGTTGGCCGATGCTGAGGCACAGCCCAGAACCTCGGCACACTCTTCAACACCATCGCCTTCGTAGTCCCCGTTGCAGATACCATCGCAATCCGCAAATGGAGCTGGGTACTCACAAGTAGCCGGAACGTCAACATCTGCATCAGGATTGAAGTTACAAGCCAACTCATCGAAGCATCCTGCGCTGAGGCAAGAACCATCTTCATCAGTTGCTGATTCACTGAAATTATAGGCCGTTTGGTCCGTACAACCCGGGATTTCTTCTTCGTCACACACATTGTCGCCGTCGGCGTCATTGTTGCAAATGCCGTCGCAGTCGCGGTAGTCTGTTTCATAGAAGCATGTGCCATCGTCATCCGTGGCAGTTGGATCATAATTGCAAGCGGATTCATCCGTGCAGCCTACCCCAAACTCAGGAAACACCAAATTCAAATCAGTTACATAGTGAGACGATTCCGCTTCATCCCTGAATTGTAAGTTGTATTTGACAGAAACAACTCCTGCCGTTGTGAATTGTCCCAAGAGCATTTGTCCATTTTCCACAAAAGAAAGCGGACTTCCCATGGTTCCCGGGATATAATACAAACTCGCCCCCACTGCTGTGTTGACCAAAGCGTTTGCGCCGGATGCCTCAAAATCACCAAAGAAGGACTCGAGGCCAACTGTTTGCAAAGCAATCGGCGAACCTGGACCACCGCCCAATGCCAACCAAGTGTCGTATGCTAAGGTTGGGAAAAATGCGAAGAAGTCAGGATTGACGGCATGTGCCAAAAGGCTGCCATTTTCTTCCTGATAAAATGGCTCTGTGGAACTGATCGACCAATTGTCCTGATCCGTTCCATAAGCTGCAGTGATCTGGATGATGGTGTCAGCATCGAAATTTGCGAACAAGCGGTAAGTAGAGGTCCCCTCAACCAAATCGTGGCCAACCAATTCATAACTCAGCCCCGTAAACAGGCCATCTGTCCATTCGCATGAGCCGTCATCGTCTGTAGCTTGGCTGTTGTAGTTCAGAGCTGAAGAAGACGTACATCCTGCCAATTCAAATTCGTTGCAAATGCCATCGCCATCGTGGTCATCAATGCAGTCCCCACCGCAGTTTGTACCAGGTGTAGCGTAAATGCATGAACCGTCATCGTCAGTAGCTTCCGCATTGTAGTTACAGGCTACTGAAACCATGCAACCCGAAATTTCAAATGCATCACAAACACCATCACTGTCTGTATCGATGAGGCAATTGCCGTCGCAGTCATAACCGTTTGCGGGGAACGTACCATCGCAACCGCATGATCCTTCGAGGATTCCATCACCGCCGCACTCTCCACACTCATCCAATTGCAGACACGATCCGTTATCGTCGGTGGCATCTGCATTGTAATTGCAGGACGTAGCATCCGTGCAACCTACAATTTCAAATTCATCGCACACGCCATCCTGATCCGCATCATTTAGACAAACACCAGCGCAATCGTAGCCCAAATCCGGAAGATTTCCGTCGCAATCACACGCGCCAGGCGTGATACCTGAACCGCCGCAAACACCGCATTCGTCCGTAAACAAACACGACTCATCATCGGTGTTGGCTTCAGCATCAAAATTACAGGCCAGCGCATCGGTACAACCTTCGACAGGTGGCACGTATTCCGCCGTAGTGAACTCAAGCCCTCTATTTTCCATGGTGGATTGCCCCTCGGCGCGCCACTGCATATTCCAGGTTCCACTCAAAATTCCAACATCGCCATTTTCATCGTCTGTCACCGTGAATTGACCGAGCAAGACTTTTCCATCTTCTCCTGACACTGCATTCGAGTTTGCACCGGGGATGACATACCAGCTTCCGCCCGTCACACCGCCCAACGTAAAACCAGAACCTGTGTTAAATACTTGGAACGCTTCTGACATTCCAACAGAACTCACGTCACCATCTGCACTGTTCGATGAACCAATGGTCAGCCAGCTGTCGTATTCAACCTCAGGGAACATCGCAAACAAAAACGTTTGAATGCCTGACCCCAAATCTGCTCCACCCAAAGCCACGGGGTGTTGAAAAAAGCTTGTAGACACAGCCAAATCGAGCTCTACCGGAGCCAATTCGTCTGAGCCCACTGCAAACAATGCTATGCACTCGTCAAGGTTACTCTCGAAATGCGCATACAATCGATAAGTCGTACCGGCGTCAGTCGTTGCATAGGCAGAGGCGTTCAGGAAAGGAAATCCTGGAAGTTCACATGATGCATCATCTTCAGTGGCAGAAGGATCAAAATTAATGGCCAGTTCATCAGTGCATCCGAAGACCTCAACAGCGTCGCAAACACCATCCTCGTCCAAGTCGGCGGCACAAGAGCCACCGCATTCGCCAAGCGCATCAACAACATTGCCATTGCAATCGCAATCATCCTCTGGGATTTCAGTACAGCCACAGTCATAAATCGCACCGGGACCATTGCACACTCCGCAAGCATCCAAAGAACCTATGCAGTCGTCTGCGTCATCGCAAACGCCGTCGTTATCCGTATCAGCTGTGCAAGCACCTCCGCATACCCCAAGGGCATCCGTGGTGTTTCCTTCACAGTCACAATCTCCTTCGGGCATTTCAGTGCAGCCGCAGTCATAGATCGCTCCGGGGCCATTGCACACACCACAAGCATCTACAACTCCAACACACGCGTCAATGTCGTCACATATTCCGTCGTCATCTTCATCCGAAGAACACGCTCCTCCGCATTCACCGGAAGCATCTAACTGGTTGCCGTTGCAATCGCAATCGCCTTCAGGAATATCACTGCAACCGCATTCAAAAGTTTCTCCAGGACCGTTGCAAACGCCGCAAGCGTCCAGTGAACCTACACATTCATCTACATCATCGCAAATACCATCGGCATCCGCATCGGCTGAACAAGCCCCTCCGCAAACACCTGAAGCATCCAGTTCATTTCCATCGCAATCGCAATCGCCTTCAGGTGTGTCTGTGCAACCGCACTCGTATACCGCACCGGGACCGTTGCAAATGCCGCAAGCATCCAATTCACCAACGCAAGGATCGAATGCATCACACACACCGTCGTTATCGACGTCGGTGAGGCATTCTCCAGCACAATTGTATCCTTCGGCTGGTGGGGTTCCCTCGCAATCGCACGTGCCGGGGACAATGCCTTCACCGCCACATACACCACATTCATCATTGACAGCGCAACTGCCATCATCCGCCGTCGCCGTATCATCGTAGTTACAAGCCGTTTCATCCATGCATCCCATAACCTCGACAACGAAGTCTTGGGTGTTTAACGTGATTTCCTGCTCATAATGGGGATTGCCGCTTGCGTCTCTCCAATTTAAATTCCAGTTGCAAATCACATGACCCACTCCATTGACACCATCCGCTGCTGTCAATTGAGCCAACAATACTTTTCCATCGTCACCCGCCGTAGCCAATGGGTTTGAGGTTGGAGTAACATACCAACTTCCGCCGACAGCTCCATCCAAGGTGAAGCCAGAGCCCGTGTTGAAGTCGATGAACGCCCCCGACATTCCAATGCTTGAAACGGAAGCGTCGGCATTGCTGGTAGAACCAATGGTCAACCAACTATCGTTGGCTACGTTGGGAAACATTCCCAATAGAAAGCCAAAGAGGTCAGAAGCCAAGTCGACACCATAGGTCGTTTCTTGGTAAAAACTGGTGGTGGTCTCAAGATCGAGGTTGACGGTACCTTCTTCTTCCTGTCCGATTGAATACACGGCTAAGACCTCATCTGTAGGAGAGTCAAAGTGCGCGTAGATGCGGTAGGTGGTGCCGTGCTCGGAGGTGGCGTGTATTTCGCTCTCCAAACCTGTAAACTGAGAAAACCCTGTTCCTGTGAAGAGCAAGGTGGCTATCGAAAGCAGCGAGAAGCGCTTCCATGTCGTTGTGATTGTTGAATATTTCATCGCGGATTGAATCCAATTCATTATTAAAGATAGCAAATTCATGTGTATTATACTACCGCTCGTCGATATATTTTTGATTATCAGTCCAAATACACATCCCGGCACACCAATTTTGAATGCCACGAACGGCTTCCTGTACGCTGTCTGCACTGTGAAAGTTGCGTTTCAGGCCCACCGTCTTCTCATCTAGCCTAAAATGACTACTTTTCAAGAGTAACCAAACACGCATCCATGGCAAATCTTCTAACGCTTGTCGCAAGAATGTCCCCCTCCCTAACTCGAACGACGATAGCCCTTTTTCTGATTGTTTGTTCCGTCTCCAGCGTGCAAGGACAATTCGGATGCATCGAAATGGAAGAGCCATTGGGGTTATTCACTGCTGCGGTGACAGATGGCCTGTGCTCTCCCACATTCCATGAGGAGTCCGTCATCTACCTCACGGTCAACAAGGATGCAAAGAATAAGCTTCAAGCTGTACGACCCGATTTGTGGAACCTTGCAATCACATTGCCCGATGGCACGCACGAGCATGTCGAAATGCACCGCTTCCTGTCGCACACCGATGATTTCGAAATTGGCCACATGACCAAAGATGGTGTAATCATTGAACGTTATGCGCCCAAACTGCTCACCTATCGTTTTGGAACAGCAGGTTTCAACGGCACACTGGTCATCATGGAGAATGAGATTGCCGGCACCGTGCGACACGAGGGCGTTCAATATGAAATCGGAGGGCTGGAATGCGAAGAGCCAACTCGCGAGCTTCTCGTTCTCTTCGACATTGCCGATGCGATCAATCCTCCTGCCTTTCAATGCGGCGTGGAAGAAGTCGAACGTCGCATTAAGCCACGACAGCACGAACACGCGCCATCTCCACGTACTCACCGATCCTCAGTGACATCATGCGTGGAAGTCGCTTTGGACATCGATTTCTACACCTACAACTCCTTCAATCAAAGCTGTGGAAACTCCGTAGAATGGTCCCTTGCACTGCTCGCAGGAGTTTCTGAAATCTATGAAACGGAGCTGGATAATCTCATCAATCTAGCAGCTTCCTATGTCAATGTTTGGGAAGTAACCGATCCCTATGCATCGTTTGTCGGCAATGCTGGGGCCATGCTTGATGCTTTTCGCCTCGAATGGATCACCAATCCTGATTTGGCCAACCGTCCGAGGGACTTAATTCATCTCATGACGCGAAGACCGGATACAGGGACCGGAGGGATTGCATATCTAGACGTAGTTTGCAGTCCCAACTACGCCGTTGGATTTTCTGCAGGCCTGTCACCAGGCACGACTTATAACATCAACAACTACAGCTGGAACTTGAATGTTGTATCCCATGAATTAGGGCACAATTTCGGGTCAAACCACACCCATTGGTGTGGCTGGCCAGGAGGCCCAATCGATGATTGTTATGCTGCTGAAGGCAATTGCACCAATGACCCTACGCCACAAGTGGGAACCATCATGAGCTACTGTCACGTCAACGGCTCAGTGAACCTCGAATTTCACCCAACCGTCGAAAATAACGCCCTCATCCCCACCATCAATGGCCAAGGATCATGTTTCGACTCCTGCGATGAATTTGCCACAAGTTGTCAAAATTATGGATGCACCATCCCCTTCTATTGCAACTACGATCCAGAGGCAGAAATCAATGATGGTTCATGCACATTGCCGGACGATTGTGGTGTCTGCGGAGGAGACGGAACCACATGCATCGGATGCACGGATTCAATGGCCTGCAATTATGATGAAGCCTACTTGTTCGACGACGGATCTTGCTTTTATTCTCCGCTCGGGGGATCTTGTGATTGCGAAGCGGTCTTATCTCTGGAGGCTGAACTGGGTCCGGGAGAAACAGAGAGTGTCGCCGTCAGTGGATTCGGTACAGCCGCTACGCTCTACATCACACTTCAATTTACCAATACCCAAATGGATATGACCCAAGCGAGCGACTTGGTTGTGATCGTAGAAGGACCTGATGGAAACTGCAGGCAAATTGGTGGGTTCGATGTCGATTTTGGCTGCATGAGCGCGGGCTTCTGGCCATCTTTTTGGGAAAGCACTGAGGATGGCACGTACACCGTTGGGGCGAATATTGGAAGCGCCTTAGAGGGAATAGGAAACTGGTACATCCGAATTGGGAATGGATGGAGTGGCTCGGCAGGAGCGACATTTTCCGCAGACATCTCCATTTTTAACTTATGCTTGGAAGTGGACCCGGAAGGATGCATGGATCCCATGGGATGCAATTACAATCCTGCGGCAACGAGTGATGACGGAAGTTGTGATTTTGAGACGTGTTACGGTTGCACAGACGCCTCGGCATGCAATTACACCTCGGGTGCCACAATGGACGACAATTCCTGTGATTACAACACCTGCCAAGGATGCGTGGACCCAGGAGCTTGCAACTTCGACTTGGGAGCTACCATCAGTGATAGCAGTTGCGAATACTTCAGTTGCGCTGGATGCACGAATTTTGAAGCTTGCAATTACGATCCTGGTGCAACCATCGAAAACGGCACCTGCACCTATGATTGCAATGCTTGCTCTGGAGATTTGGACAACGATGGCATAATAGCCGTTACCGATGTTTTGATTTTCCTTGCCGATTACGGATGCGAAGTCCCTGTATGCGTGGGAGACATCAATGGAGACAACTATACAAATGTGAGTGACTTGCTCGTGCTACTGAGCCAGTTTAGCGAGTCATGCGCCAACGGATAATTATGACATTAATCCCCTTGAAAACAAACATCTTCGCAGCAGGTCTTTTGGGAGTCTTACTCCACATTGGATGCTCTGAAAGTCCAATGGCTCCGGCTAAACGAGCCTCAGAAGAGGCAGGCTTCAAGACCGCGGAAATAGCCGTCCCAGCGACATCGTCTGACGAACCGTCTTTTTCGATTGAAACTTGGACGGGAACTTGGGAAGGCAACCAGCCGGCATATCCGATGCGTAATCCCAATGGCGAACCCATCGTTGTGCGCGGCATGGAAGCGATGGTGAAAGGAAGTCAATTCACGATCACCCTATTTGAAAACGGAAAAGCAAGGCTACGCCAGGAAGTTGACGACGGGAGAGTCATGAACTTTGAAGGCACATGGAAAGGCCAAATCGACGACGCGTACGCCTCAGATGAGTCAGGTGCATCACCGCGATTGCGAGCGATTGTATGTGACTTGGCTGCCATAGATACCGGAGCCTACAGGCAATACGCACTCGTGGTCGACCGCGACGCGCGCAACGTGAAATGCATCGGCACTTCGAGTGAACCTTCGTTTGTGATTCGGCTCAAGAAGTAATTTGAGGCTTGAACTTTTCAGCTCATCGCCTCGATTCAACACCTGCAACGAACTCCGCGACTCCATTCATGAATGCAGCGCGATCATCCCACATGCAGAGATGTGATCCATTTTCGCACGTAAGGCTTTGTCCATCTTGAACCAAATCTGATTGGCGCTTCATCGCCTCCGGATCCATGGTGTCGTGCGTTGCACCCACCATAAGGGTCGGTGCCGAAATTTCACTCAAGCGATCGGTAATGTCCCAATCGATGAGACGACCACCGACTTTAAACTCACTCGGTCCCTGCATCAAATCGTACAGCGGATAGTTCAATTTCGCGAATGATATTTCGACCTCCTCGGGCCATTCTTCCAATCGACAAATGTGAAGGTTGTAAAACTCCGTTTGAATCAAATCGAGGTAGGTTTCATTTTGAAATTCTCCAGCGGCCTCGAAGGCATTCAAAGAATCAAGCAAATTAGGGCGCATCTGCGGTCTGAGCACTTGTTGATTGTACGCGGCATACTCGGGGATACTTGCGACCATGTTACATACAATGAGACCATT
>Ga0233398_1001165_pt1 | contig 10393 bp, 14 predicted proteins | sample 38DmetaG_FD_182697 | JGI IMG/M metagenome (GOLD analysis project Ga0233398, IMG submission 182697) | Seawater microbial communities from Monterey Bay, California, United States - 38D | ecosystem: Environmental > Aquatic > Marine > Coastal | place: USA: California | collected 2016-10-02
CTGTAGTAATGTTGTATACTGGCATATATATTTGGTGGTGTTTACTACTTTTTCTCTGTTATCACAATGCCGCTAGGGGCTTGGAATCCCGTAAGATTACCCGCCTCCGAAGAATACATTGACTCAATATTTCTTACGCCCGATGAAAGCACCTCGGATGGCATAAGCCCTTCAAAACTTGCTGGACCACCTCCACTTGCAATGTGATTAGCAAATGCATTTTTTGCATTTATAACATCAGAGAGTACATTGCGAGCATCCTTGAGTCGGGCAATGTTAGTTGCTTCATCGAGGGCGGGATTATAACTTGCTGACACCAATCTCTCAGCTTCGCGCTGAGTAAACTGAGCACCCAGAGTGTCCTTCAATCCCTGGAAAACAACCTGTCTGACTCTGTCAACCGCCTCTTGACCGCTTGGATTGACGACCTGTCTAAACAAATCACTAATCCCAAGTGCCTCTGGCGTTAAGTCGGATATATTCCTTGTGGTTACTTCTCCCGAAGTCAACTTATTTACAATGGTGTCATATGTATTTAAATTTGCTTCAGCTTGTTGGCGACCACCAGTATACCAAGGGCTCAGGGATTTTGCCATCTCTTCTAGTAGTTTATCCTGACCTGAAGTTAATCCCGCATCTGCGTCCTGCGGTCTAAATGTTCCCATCTGTGTGACGTACATTTGCCCACTGGAGTCAAATTTTACTGTGGGGTCATATCCTTGATTCCTAAGATCGGTGACTTCCGCCTCAGTGACCTTCTTCCCTGTGATGCCTTTTTTCGTGATATCGTCAAAACCAAGTACCTTCCCTGGATCGTACTTCAATGCACTCAATAGGGCTGCACTAGATTGATCCTCAGTAATAGCACCCAACTCAACCAGACTATTCACTTCATCAATGGCCTTTCTCAAATCACTTGGTTTTGCGGATTCTGCGGCTTGCTTTAGTTCACTCTCTAGGATCGATTGCTGCTGTTTGTAGGCAGCTTCTTGAGCGGCCATCTGTTGCTCCTGGAGGTACTCTGCCTCAGCTTGCTTTCCTTGCATCTCAGCTTGCATTTGAGCTGCCCTTAAAGCCTTACCGCCACCAACTGCGCCACGCAGTTGAGCAGTTGTGTAACCACCGTAGGTACGAGGACCAGTAGTACGCTCTCCAGCTACACGTGTATCACGCTCAGTGATTGTCTCACCCGGTTGTTGCATACGTGCAGCCGGTCGTCCTTCACGTTCCGCAGAAGCATATTCATAGGCAGCTCTACCAGCATCTCCAGTAAACCCACGGGACATAGAGTCATCAGCGTACATAGGGGACTCAGCACGTAGTCCAGCACTAGGTATAGCAGCACCACTAAGAAACTCACTTAGAGGAATCCCCGATTGTGTTACTAGCCCAGATGTCACTGGGGCGGCTGGACCAGCTTGGACTGTAGCCTGTGAGAATCCAGTATCTGGATCAAACGTCCTGCCCATACGTGCGGCAGCGGCTTCACCGCGTGAAATTTGTTCTGGTGTCAACGGTCCTTGTGACCTGTACTCCTCAAAGAATGCTTGAGGGCTACCAGGTGCGCCCTGTGGTATTTCTGGTGCTGCTGGTTGAGAAATAGTAGGATCAACGCCACTATCGGTTGGATATGCCCCAAACAGATAGTCGTCAGTGTATCCGTACTGCATACCCTGTTCTGGGTACAGTAGTTCCTCTTCGGGTTGATATGCTCCAAAGGGAGAGAAGGGTGAGTAACGGTATGGTGAATAAAAATGTTGCGCCATAGAGGTATTATATCATAAGTAGTTTAGTTTCTATGAAACTTACAGTCAAAAAACTCTTAGCGTTTTCGACTGAATATGTCGTTGTTTAGGCGGTGTAAACGAGCCTGCTTTACCCATTCGGGTTCATAAACAGTTTCCTGAGGAATTTGATTCCTCAGGAAATGATGATACGCTAGAAGCTGATCCCGGCTCCCCGCCCTCATACGCGCCCTTTCATCACGCACTTTTTGGGCGTACGCAAAGTTTTTAGAGTTTGTCTGAGAACCACTAGAGCGTCCATTACCGAATAACATTCCCAAGATTGCTCTTTGTTGTTCTTCGGAATGGCTCGAAAATGATCCACCTATTTTTGGGATACTTCTACCTATAGTTTTACCCGTTGATTTTGAAATTACCTTGTCTGGGCCCCAGCCTTGCTGACCTTGACCAAATAGTCCTAGGAGGTTACTTGGATATTCATTCGGTATATTATAATTATAATTCATAATGTTATTGCTTCACAGGGTTATGTTGCCAAAAGGCTGAGAGGGTATTAGATTTACCGAGACCTTTTGGGACTCCTATGTCTTGACTATAATTATAAATAGGTATTAGTAATTCCGACTGAATGATGACCAATATTGATCTAGGTATTTGGTCGCGTCTTCTTTATTAAGTTGTCGAACCTCAGGCGGAAAAAAGATCGTACCAGGACTATCCTTCATTGCAATTTTATGCCTAACCATTGCTTCCTTGGCTAATTTGTTGTATACTAGGTCATTCATAGGATTACCTTTCTCGTGTGGTAAACCCCAGACTGGTGGACGAGATTGACCTATCGGTGTACCAGGAGGCACTGGCCCGGTCACACCCTGTCCCCAGCCTTGCTGACCTTGACCAAATAGTCCCGGGAAGTTACTTGAATATTGATTTTGTGTATTATAATTATAATTCATAATGATATTATATCATAGGGGTGAAGGGTCTAAGAGTAGGTGTAAAAATCCAGAGAGTCGATTTCGAAAGCAAATACATTTGGACTAGATTGCGTGAATTGAAGTGACTCCCAACTATATGTGTCAAAGTCATCTCGGATTCCACAATCTGATGATTGCATCATAGTGGTTACGCTATCTTGTTCAGGACAGTAAGCTGACCTTGGAATAGCGTGCGACCATCTCCACGTATCTGCAAATCAAGCTGAGTACTGTTACGAAGTTTCAGTCTCTCTGTAACATAGGAGTTAATCGGGTTCATAGTACCAACCCAATTGATTCCACTTTGTGACAGTGAAGCAGTAGCAACTGTCTCAGGTCGGATGACTAAGGTGCTGTGGTCATATTCAGTAACATTGGTCACCTGCCCGTCCGAGTAAGGGGATAAGGTAGTAGCGGCAATAATGTTATTACCACTCTCGTCGCGCTTAAATGGAAACTCATATTTCGGCCAATTCCCTTTTGCTTCAAGCACTGGCAGCCTGCCCGTGCCCGTAGCCGAAAGGGATGAAGCTTCTAAATATACTAATGGGGCGGATTGAAAACCAGCTCCTCCCGTATATAGATTTACATAAGTTATAAAACCACCACTGCTTGTGAAAGCACTAGCAGAAGCATAAGCTGTCCCGCTTGGATTCGTGTTTATTACGACATTTGAAGTGCCAAGGTAGCCAGCTAGACCCAGCCTAGTTCCATCTATATTTAGGGATAAAAAAGCACCAACCGAAAGAGACTTTCCAGGATCCAAAATTTGAATACTAGTTATGGCTCCATCTAACCTTGGGCCACGCAGAATATAAACACCATTTGTACCAACAACCCCACCGACGGGATTAGTATCAAAACTCAAGGTTGGTACACCACTGGATACGCTAATGCTTCCAGTGCTCTCATTATCCGCTCTATCAACCCACTTGAATGCATTATTGTAAGTCCCGTCGGGCAAGCCGTTAGTATGACCTACCCGCATAGTAACACCTGATGGTGCATAAAAATCCCCATCCTCATTTACAAATTTAAGCGTCCAATCATTGGTTGTATCACCAACGGTAAATGGGTTAAGTTCAGCTACGCCGTTAGCGCAGTCCCCGTCATTTGTGTAAATAGTAATTTCTGGCATAATAGTTAATTTAGTGTAAAGCTGCCATTAGGTATATAGCTAATGAAGTGAGGTCCCGTTCTATAATAGTCCGGTGGAGATGGTGGTGGTCCTTCTGATGAACCTGTAGAACTAGACCCTCCTGAGTGCCTAGTAATTTTTTTACTGTTCCAAATTACTTTAGCAGTCCACGGGGAAGTGCGATATTCGTAGGACCACCCGTCAAATGTATCAACACTTACAGTTGCACCAAGAGTCCAATCAGCTCCAGCAGCAATAGCCTCACTCCTGGTTACGATCCCTATTCGGAATCCGCTGGTTCGCCAGTTGGGATTTCCTCCTGGCGGTAAGTCCACGGACCCTCGATACCAATCCGCCGCCCTTTGTGGATTAAAAATATCAACTTCACCAATCCTTAGTCTCATATCGTCGTCAAATGGTCCAAGGGCAGTTACAATAATCTTCTCTGGAGATAATTCAATGTTGGTTCTCTCCTCCTTGTTAGGAAGAACTACATTGCCACTGGACATAAGTACACGGGAATATGGGGATTCCATTCTGCGCAGGGCATCCATATCCATCTTGGCACGTCGTAATCTGTCCTCTTGACTAAGCATTTGGTATTACTATATTACTCGCTTCAATAATCCTTTCGCCATTATCTGCACCAGGTAACTCCATTCTTTTGAATGGTCGTAATTGAGATTCAATGTCCGAAATTCTTTGATCTAAGGGTGGATCCTTAACCTTCCTAGTGGTCGGGACAATAGTCCTTTTAATAACTGGATTACCTTTACTCATTACTCAGCTTTAAATTGTGTTATCCTACGTTCCCAGATATCACCCTGCCAACGGTGAATGGATACTCGGTCATTTAAGTATTTCCCAGAATTAACATACCCAATGTATTCGTCAGCCGTTGGCACTGTGTTAGCAGTTAATACTGCTACTCGGTTCCCGTTCTCGTCAACTGGTCGAAATTCAGCAGGACGGCAAATCCTTTGTGGGTTTGATAGGAAAAAGTCACGGCATATCCTGACTGGCACAGCTTCACTATATGGCTGCGAACGGAAGGCAAAACCTTCATCAAGCTGGAATGGACCACGGTCAACACCAGGGAATCGAATAACCATTTCATCCCACTCATCTAAGTGCGTAGGTAGCATTGCAAATGTTCGTGTCAATACAGCACCATCTTTCCCATTTGGCTTTACTTCCTGGTCAACTATGTGTGCCTTCTGTGTACCGCCAGTGCCGTCAAATACTGGGTCATTGATTTCTGGAGGAATGAGTTTCTTGATGGAACTAGCTACATTAGCTGATGAGATTGAGTACTGACGCTCAATAATAAAGTCACTGCTTCCATCTGTCTGTATGCCCGTAGAAAAATTTACCCCAATCTGAGCATCGCCCAGCTCTGTTTCGGTAGTAGTTGATCTGATTTCAAATACATACCTAAAGCTGTTTAGTCCCTCGAAGTCATTGGTTGATTGTGACTTTAAACTATGGTTCGCCGTAACCTCAGTGACTGCGGTTCTGACCTGAGCTGCGGTCAGATTTAAAGCATTTACTGCGACCTCGTCAGTGATTGAATCCTTGTCAGTTGATACGGAGGTTACACCACTCTCCAGCCATACCTCCTGTATGCGCTTAAAACCGTCCTCAGAGGCTTCTAGTTGATCCTCTGATATCTGGGCTAGGGTAAGCACTGGAGACGTTCCTGTGGTCGATGTGCCAACAACGGAGCTGTAGGCAACCGTGTCCTTGGCAATGATCGTACGTGTAAGTCTCTTGAGTCCATTCAGGTCAAAGTCAACCTTGTCCTCCGTCTCCTGTACAAAACTGTCCGTAAGTGTCTCGTACGTGAATATGATGACGTACTCCCCGGATCGTGTGTACGATGCCTCATTCTTGACGAGAACCATATCGTCATAGGCTTCACCTGTACGCGCATCAATGCCATCAACTGACATCTGGGCTGAGTACAGTGAACCAAAGTCAGCAAAGATCTGAGCCTTGTTATCGTCGTACCAAGCCTTCGTGTCATTCTTCGCTACGCAGCGAACAACCATACGGTAGCGACTACCGTACAGCTTTTGAATTTCTGGCTTCTCTCCAAATATCTGGAGTCTTTGAGTTCTGTGGTAAACAGGCATATTTTAAATTAGCAATTCCAAGCCTTACGGCTCCAGTAGTTAGCAGATAGTTTGTTGCTCTTCCCTTTAATGCCACCGCTACGAGCGCAGTAGCTTTTCTTACGCTTTGGCTGATCCTTCTTGATGCTCATATTAGCATCCCCGAATCGGACGATCTTTTCTTTACCGCCCTGGCAAGCCTTCACGACGAACTTCTTACCACCCTGTACTTCACGGCGTGGTACGTTGCACTTCATCTTTGATTTATCAGGCATTATTTTTTCCGTTTGATTGGTTTAACTTTCTTGGGCTTCCCTGCTGGTTGACCCAGCTTCTTCTTCTGGGATATCCGCTTTTTCTTTTGTCCTTCGGACATCTCGCTTGCAGTAACAGGGGTTCTTTCGCTGACACGCTTTGATGGTCTGCAGTAAGGCGTTCCTCGCTTTTCTCCCGCTTGTCGTCCACAGGGCTTCCCTGATCGGACATCTACCCATTCCTCCTTGAACCACCGCTTGAGGTCGGCTCCCTTCTGTGTCTTCCGTACTGGCATTCAAACCTTCTTCCTCTTGGATTTGGTTCCCCAGTTCTTGGCTCCTACCTTGCGGCACTTGGCAATTGCCCCACTTGCATACGCAGATGGAAACACCTTATAACGGGCTTTGACCTTCTTATAGCAAGCGTCCTTAGGCATTATTTCTTCTTTCCGCAGCCGCAACCCCCACGTTCACCACAGGAACCCTTGCCGGCATCTTTTGTTTTACGTCCGTACATATTATTATTTTACTTGAGATGAACCAAAGTAGAATCCCACGATGGCGAGCATAGCCTGGCGAACTTCGGGAAGTAGTACGAATCCCTGTAAGGATTCCCAGCTACCTGCACCTAGACCAAGCAGTTTAAAGATACCTCCTAGTCCTTCCTTCTCGACAGTAACTGGGGTCGATGTAAGGGACAGGATGAATGGGGCTACGATTACAGCGAACAGAATGAACCCTACAAAGATGCGACGAACCCATACACCACCACGAGCTGCCGCACGATCAGCGGAGTCATCTGCCGCTACCTGCTGCTTGATCATCATCTCGAAGTTACGTGCTTGAGATTCTGCCTGTGCTGCTATCAGTTTCATTACGAAGCCGCTTACGCCGCCTCCGAGCATTGCTAGTAGTTCCAGGTTCATATTATTTGTCCTTTAGTTCCTTGATTACCTTGACTGCTGATGCAGTCATATAGACTAAAGTGGCAAGACCTACAACTAGTCCTAGTAATTCATTAATGTGACCGAGTTCGATGGTAGCGATAAAGCCCCCTGTTCCTATTGTTGATTTGTACACGATGTCCTGCATTAGATGTCCTCACTTACTTCTACTGGTAAATATGTATCCTCGACTGAAGCCTCTTCAATGTCATCTAACTCATACTCGGAGACATCCAATGCCCACTTGCCGTCAGCAGTAGGTACTGGCTTAGTCAACCAGCGTGTTCCCTTGCCTTCAGTCCAGTAAGTATAACCGATTGCCTTGCCTTCTTCGTCTGCACGCTCACAGGCGGCTTCTTCAGTTGTGTAGATTAGATACATTAGTAGATGTCGTATTGATTGTTAATATTAGCTTCGATGGCTTCACGGTTAGCTGACTGGTCGGTAAAATAAATAATAACCTCAGACATAGTTCCATTAAATGGACGAGCATTGTCATCAAAGTTTTGCCCAATCCAAAGTTGGTCAACTAGTGTTACATCTCCGACTGGAGCAGAGCCGAAACGGAGAGTATTGAGTGTCGCATCTAACGCTCCGTTCTCGTAGGCTAATATTTGTGATTGTTGGTAAATTAAAGTGTTGAGGTTCTTGGATGTATTGCGAGTTCCTTGCCCCGCTATAGTCGCTGACAATGCCCCATTAGCACCCTCAATAAGCGTATTTGGGCCGTAAGTATCGTCAGTGACTTTCTCCCAAGAAAATCCATCCAATGTGCCTGGGGCTCCGTTTGGTCTAATTCTAACCATAGCTGCTACCCCGCTAGTAGTATCATCTTTGGTGACAGCAAAGAAAGTTGCGGATTGAAGCGTGTCGGTAAAATTACTAGGCGTAAGCAAACCGTCATCAACCCCATCAAAGTCAATACCACCAACTACAAGCACACCACCATCAACAATCTTAGGTTGACTTCCAGCTACATCCTGAACAGCATCATTGCCGTTACCTGACTGGTCATACCAAGTCTCCACAAAGCCGTGTGCCGTAGTTTGGGTAATTTGTACGTTACGGATGTAGACAACATCGCCAGTTGCATCTCCGCTAGAATTTCCTTTAAGACGAATAAAAAGGGCTGTGTTATTGGCAGTGCCTGTAACATCATAAGATGTCCACTGGTCAAGAGTAATTTGACCTGCAACATTAACCTGCGAAGTTCCAAATGCTACTGTATCAAAGTCATCTAATACGCTGTTTGTGCTGGGAATATAGGCATCAAAAGTAACTCGATAAGAATTTCCAACGCTAAGTATGCTGTTTCGCCTAAAATAAGTATTTACAGTTACAAGAGGTGCATTAGACGTAAGGCGTAAATTGTCATTTCTACCCCCGATTGAATCAATGTTACCATCAAGTGAAGGTGAAGCTGTAGTAACAAAGCCATCTGTGCCTGAACTGAAGTCGGACTCATAAGTAAGCACATCCGTATTCACCCAATCCGTCATTGCACCAGAGGATACGTCAGTAGCTGAGAAGTCCTTCTCGGAGTTATCGCTTGCACGTCGTACACGGACAACGGAAGACGCAACCCTTGATAGTCGGCGTAGGCTGTAAGCAGCCGATGCACCAGCATAAGTATCAAGTATGCCTTTAAACCTAGGAAACTTAGTGTTTAAAGAACCCTTTAGGCTGAGGAACATATTAGTACTTGTGGCAGATTACTAGACCGCTTGTTACAGCTACGGCACTAAATTGACCGTAAAGAACTATACCTGCACCGATTTCTACGCCTGTAAGTACAGCAGAGGACTGGTCAACATTGTTGGCAGTAAGTGTAGAAAAGTTAGTGTCAGTAATGATCTGAATGGCTCCGTACTTCTTGCCTGTAACGGAGTCACCGGCATCAAGTACTTCGGATCCAACTGAGGAAAATTCGAGGGCGTTGTTTCGTGATTTCATATTGGTGATTATATCACAGGGGTTACTATCGAGCTTGGCGGCTGACGTAGGTTGAGAATCTATTTACAAGGTTAGTATTGTTTACACGGTTGTCGATTTTCTCCAGTTCCAGTGCAAGATAAGTACCAGCTACTTGCTCTTCAGCAATCGCCTCTTCTTGCTTGTCCTGTACCCGTAGAAAATCAGCGTATGCTCCGTGTGCGATAAAGTAAAACCACTCCTGCGGGATATTGTCCGAATCTGCGGTAAATGGGGTGAACTCCTTCTTGTAGGTGACGTATGCTATGTTAGCTTCACCTCCACTAATGTTCATAATGTGAGCACCCTGAGCCGTAGTATAGAAATCGTACTCCAGTGCTGATCGGTTCACGAATGGTTGAGTGCGGTGAATCCGAATGAACTCAGCTATGTTGGCTACGTTTACTACTGTAGGGGTAGGAGCTGTACCATCGGTGTCAACTGTCCACCCGGTTTCGTCTGGGTAGTTTCCATCCTGACCATCCTCGTAGTAGTAGGCATCCGCCGTAACCTGCGTGGCACTTGAAGCCTTGACGATGTGCCAAGTGTTATTACTTCCGTGAGTCTCTCGACGGATAAAGTAGGAGTCACTTCCATCTGTACGCTCCCATACGTCGTGACTGTTGAATTGAGATGAACTCAATGTGTATAGCCCATTGACTGCCGATGTCCCTGCACCAAACACATAAAAGCTGTCCTCAGCATAAGGGACTGTCTGATTAGCTACGACTGTGCGTGGCTCATTAGCTACCATATAGCGAGGCCAGCTCTCAGAGGTCTGATATGCCTCGTGAGCACGTCGATTCACAAACTGAAGGATCTGAGCCTTCTCTGGATCCGTGAGGCTTCCTGCCCCTATTAGGGCTGTTGTAAGTGCCAGTAAATCGTCGTATGACTTCGTCTGCATTAGATTTGATTAGGTGATAGTTCCGGGAACCGCTTGTTGTAATTCTGTAGGAACTCCTTCGAGTGAACCTCGTCGTGTCCGTATTTAGATGTCAGGCGGAAGAACTCACGCGCTGGCATTGTTGCAATAGGCTTGCCCAAGGTCGGGTGCGTCTTGCCTTTTAATTCCGATGCCTCCTTGACTGCTTGTTGGTAGCGGTCCTTCTCGGTCGCTGCCTCCAACTTGAAGCCGTTCTTGATCTCGTTCATAAACGCACGATCAATCTCGCCATCGGAATACTTCTTGATGTTTGGAATAACAATATCCATAAAAGAAAAGGGCGGGGGCATTTTCGCCCCCAACC
>Ga0233398_1001185_pt1 | contig 10244 bp, 13 predicted proteins | sample 38DmetaG_FD_182697 | JGI IMG/M metagenome (GOLD analysis project Ga0233398, IMG submission 182697) | Seawater microbial communities from Monterey Bay, California, United States - 38D | ecosystem: Environmental > Aquatic > Marine > Coastal | place: USA: California | collected 2016-10-02
TGCAACTACGAAAAGCCTCACTCCTAATACTTGTGAAGTTAGGATTAGTAGGTAAGGTTAATGAACTATTAAAACCTGAGCAACCTTTAAAAGCAGCATACCCAATGAATGTCACACTATCAGGAATAGTTAACGAACCAGTTAAGCCAGAGCAATTTTCAAAAGCTTGACCGCTAATATTTGTAACATTATTTCCAATAGTTATAGAGCCTGTTAAGTTAGTGCAACCTTGAAAAGCAGCATACCCAATACTTATCACACTATCTGGAATAGTTAATGAACCAGTAAAGCCACAATTACGAAAACTAAAATCTTCAATAGTCGTAACACTATCTGGAATAACTAATGAACCAGTTAAGCCAGTGCATTCACGAAAAGCACTATTCCTAATACTTGTGAAGTTAGGATTAGTAGGTAAGGTTAATGAACCGTTAAGGCCAGAGCAACCTTGAAAAGCAGCATACCCAATGAATGTCACACTATCAGGAATAGTTAACGAACCAGTTAAGCCAGAGCAATTTTCAAAAGCTTGAAACTTAATACTCGTAACGCTATTAGGAATAGTTAATGCGCCAGTAAACCCACTACAATAATAAAAAGCATGACTACCAATACTTGTGCACGAACTTCCAATCTGTAATTGTTTTAAAGAGTCATCACCATCCTTCCAGTTATTAGGGATATCCCCGATCACTTGATCAATAGTGCCTTGGGTACCATCCCAAACAATAGTCTGCGTTCCTATATTGCCAACACCTTCTTCTTGTAGGGTGAGTTCGGTGACATTGTTGGTGGTTGTTCCTGTGAATACTTTGCTCATTATGGTATGTTAGGGTAATTAGTCCAAGGAGATATTGTTAGTCCAGTTCTTCCTTGGAATGTAGAGGTATAGCCAGTTGCATTCGGACCAGTGTATATGGTGGTAAAGTTAGTGCTAGAAAAAGCACCGAATCCAACAAAACTAGAAGCAGGGGTGTTAGTGTATACATCAGTTAAGCCAGTGCATTGATAAAAAGCAAAACTATCAATAAACGTAACACTATTTCCAATAGTCAATGAACCAGTTAAGCCAGAGCATTGATAAAAAGCATTACTCCCAATACTCGTAACGCTATTCGGAACAGTTAACGAACCAGTAAAGCCACTGCAAAGGTAAAAAGCATTAACCCCAATACTCGTAACACTATCTGGAATAGTTAATGAACCAGTAAAGCCAGCGCAACTATTAAAAGCACTATTCCCAATACTTGTAACACTACTCCCAATGGTTAATGAACCATCATAACCACCACTAAAGAAGGCGCTACTCCCAATAGTTATTACACTATCTGGTATAACCAAATCACCCCTAACTCCCCCCATAAATTCAAAGCAATTAGATCCTATACTTAAGAGACCTTCACCTAATGTTAAGCTAGTAAAGTTTAAAAAGGTGCCGAAAGCACTATCCCCAATACTTGTAACACTATCTGGAATGACCAATGAACCAGTTAAGCCAGAGCAAAAGTAAAAAGACATACTCCCAATGCTTGTACATGATGTGCCAATCACTAATCCTTTAGCGGAAGTGTCAAAATAAAATCCACTACTAGAAGTAATATCTCCAACAACTTGCGTTACATCATTCGGTCCAGTATTGCGTGTAACAACAGTAGGAGTGCCAAGATTAGGCAACGTGCCTTCGTTGGCATCAAGCAAATTAAGCTCAACGACATTACCTGTCACATCTCCTTTGTATGTTTTACTCATATTACCAAGTGATCGCTTGTAGTTCTGCTAGTGTAGTTGCGGCGTCGATTGAAACGTTTGCGTCTTTTTCTTTCTGAAATGATTCCTTAATGTGTGCGGTAACTCCATCAGAAATTGCAGTAATAGTTGCGGCATCGATTGTCAAAAACACACCATTACTGAGTTTCCAATCAGTAGTAAATGTATTATCCTCGCTAGCTAAAAACCTTGCTTGGTAGATACGGTCAACTGTAAGTCTATCAGTTCTTACGTCAATACCACCAACATTAATACCACCTACTTCAAAATCATATCTCTTACTGGCGAAGTGATCTCTTACGAATACCTTTGCACCATCAATATCAGCACCAAACTCAGTGATTTGTGCTTCATATCTTTCTTGTTGTTTAGCTGCTCTGAATTCTTCTTGTGTCGTTAGAACACCATCAACGATAAAGAATCTACCCTCACTAGCTTCTACTGTAGCTGCATCAGCATCAGAAATTTCACTATAGTGTGGAGAGTCTGTTGGCTCTACATCTACTATGTTAAAAATTGCCCCTTTTGGACCTGTGATTGCGTATTTCATATTGTTATTTAGTTAAAATTTTTGTGTTAGTTACGGGATGTTAGGATAGTTCGTCCAAGTCGAAATTGTAACACCAGCGTTAACGTATTGCGCTGTTCTCCATGCGGCATCATACCCAGCAATATAGTCTGGGTGAACATATATATTATATGTAGAACTCGCAATGTGTAGCCCCTGCTGTCCTTGCCATTTTGATGCAGGTACGTTGATATAAACTGATGCCATATTATTGCAGCCACGCCATACACGCCATTGTATTGATGTTACATCATAAATAACTAGAGTTGTTAAACTAGTTTGATCTCTGAAAGAACTATTAAGTAGATTACCACTATTGATTGTGCATGTATTTATGCTACTACAACCCTGAAAACAATAATTTCCAATACTCGTAACGCTATCTGGTATAACTAAACTCCCGCCAAGGTTACCACAATCACGAAAAGCACTTGTCCCAATACTTGTAACACTATTTCCAATAGTCAACGAACCAGTAAAGCCACTGCAACCCTGAAAAGCAAAATCTCCAATAGTCGTAACACTATTTCCAATGGTTAACGAGCCAGTAAAGCCAGTGCAATTAAAAAAAGATCGACGACCAATAATTGTAACACTATCTGGAATGACCAATGAACCGTTAAAGCCTGAGCAAAGACTAAAAGCAAGATCCCCAATACTAGTAACACTATTTCCAATGGTCAATGAACCGTTAAAGCCAGAACAATAATAAAAAGCACCATTCGCAATACTAGTAACACTATCTGGAATGACCAATGAACCCTTTAGGTTTTGGCAAAAGTAAAAAGCATTACTCCCAATACTCGTACATGATGTGCCAATTACTAACCCTTTTAATGTGCCGTCGAAATAAAACCCACTGCTAGAAGTAATATCACCCATTACCTGCGCGGCAATCTCACCATTATTAGTGCCATCATATGCAACAGTAGGAGTCCCAATGTTAGTTGCTGCGGCTTGTAAATTAAGCTCGACTACATTGTTAGTAATTTCTCCTTTGAATACTTGGCTCATGGTTAGGTTGCTTCGGTCTTATTGAGAGTTACTTCCCAAGATACCGAATCAGCACTATCACCAGTTACAATAAAGGTAAGTGCGTTATTAGCCGCAGTTACTGTAATGTCCCAAGCTATATCTTCTTCGGCGAAAACTGTTTTAGCTACAACACCAACTAATTCGGCTGTTCCAGCATCATTCTTAATGACACCCTCGATCTTGTAACCAGCGCTTTCAGTGGCAGATCTTGCTGCGACTAAGGCAGAGAAGGTAATTGTTGAACCAGTAGCGACATCTACTCTATTAGTCGGTGTTCCATCAACGTAGATTTCGGTCGGTGTGTCATTTGCTGTGGTGCCTGAAAGTGTAGTGCCAGAAGGGCCTCCTCCGCCACCAACTTCCCAAGTAACGTTGCCAGCGCCATCTGCTGTCGCTACAGTTCCATCGGCGGCGAGTGCGGAATCAAGATCTGCAACAGTGTGTGTATGAGAAATCGGCGCATAAGTTGCGGCGATGTCCGTGATCTCTGAAACCGTGTGAGTGTGAGCTGGAGGCGCAGACTCGAGCGATCCGAGCCTACTCTCTGCGTCAGTGACGTTTGCATTAATTGTATCCACGCAATCTTGGTGCGTAGATACTCCAGGGGTCGGATTAAAAGGTGTTTGGGCCATTGGTTTAAATTATTTTTGTATTTCCGTTGCTATCTGTTGATATTTGTGGTCTAGTTGATATCTTAGCAATTATTGAATCAAGCTACTAGTGATGCGGCTAGAAATATAGCGTCAACTTCCTCATCAGTAAGACCTAATGCTGCTTGCATTATTGCTATACGATCATTGTTACGCCTAAAAACGGCAGCGTGGTGCCACCAATCATACATTTTCTTTTTATCAATGATTTCTTGATCTGTAGTTTCAGGCATTGCCGCAATAATATTGTCGACTGAATCATGAAGACCCTCGTCAATCAAGGCGTCTCTCATTTGAATGTTTGTAACTTCTTCTATAGGTGCCTCAACAATATCCTCCAGTTTCCAGCCGTATGATTCCGTCGTCAATTCTCTAACGTAATACTGACCTTCTGGAGCGTCGTCTGGCATTGGCAAGTTTTCGACATAATCGTAACCATCTGGCGTAGATGGTGCAGCAGCATCCCTAGTCAAAGATGACGGAAGACCATCAACACTTGAGTATTGAAGCTTTAATGGGCTTAGTTTAATTAATTGATAAGTTTTCATTTTAAAATAAATTTTTATGTTGCATCACTGACATACAAATAAAGTATTGAACCGTTGTAATACCATCCTATTGTAGCCACCCCAGTAGTTGGCGTTATGGCAGCTATATCAGCCAAATCTCCCGCTAAAACTATATGAGATCCTACGGACCAAGTCCAAGAACCAGTAGTATCTTGTGTAACCTCAATTAAACCAGAGTCTCCATCGCTAACGTTTATAATGGAAATGTCAGTAATATCCTCGAAAAGCTCTACTGAAACGTTACCGCCGAGAGATTTATCAAAAGGCAAGACCCCACCAGAAGAAGTCGAGACTTGAGGCGTTACAAGTTCAAGTGCGCCGAGTCTTGACTCTGCATCGGTTGCGTTACCGTTCCATACAGTCCTTGCATTTAAGTGGGTTTCTGTCCCAGTAGGGGTAAAAGTGTTTTGTGCCATTTTTTATATATTTTCTTTAAATTGTTAGTTAATCACAGATAGGCCAAATTTCATTGTTGTCCCAGATTTCGTTGTTGTACCATACATCGTCGCAACCATCCAACCAAACACAATCATCGTCCCATGTTACGTTATCCTTCCAGAGCCCAAGGCAACAGCCAGTAGCTAAGACGACAGCTACAAACCTTCTTCTTATGGTGTTGCCTAGTAATCTTAAGGTTCTCATTTAGTCTGCGTAATATACGATAGCGTCTCCAGTAATTTGTATAGAGGTCCATTCTCCGACTATAACATCGCCAAGAACAATATCGGCTCCAACGAAATTACCTATACTCCCTACAGTGCCAGCTCCGATTACGCAGTCACTAAGAGCATGAATAGCCATGAACTTACCAGTGACTGTAGTATCGATAATTCTTTCTCCGCCGTAGTGACCTACTTGTTTTAAAAGGGTGGATTGTGTTGATGTGGACATACAAATACATACACAAAAAACAAGATCATGACAAATATTTCATAACAACTCTGCCAACATTTTTATTTTCATCAGAAATAAAACCCTTGAGGAAAACATCAGAATCAACAAGCTCTATAGATTTAACATCAAAAACAAACTTTTCATCATCGAGAAACAACTCTTTTAGGAAGCCTGTCTTTATTAAGAAACCGCAGTCACCAGAAAGTATTTTGCCGTCAAGGTGTTTTGTAGAGTTATTTATTCCTATTATTTTTAATTTGCAGTTTTTCATAAAACTTAATTACATTGTTTTTTTCTACTTTTACAGAACAAACCTCTCCTTTTTTATTTTCAATAAGGGTGAAAGCAGGTACAAATCTTTTAAGTGTTTTAATCAGCTTTTCTTTTTTAAATAACCTATTCAACTCAGCCTCAACCAAATCAAGCCCTGTTTTTTCATACACATGCAAAAAAGATTCGCAAAACGCTAATTGATATTTGATTATATTGGATGTGGATGTCATCCTTATATTTGGAAGTATAAAGTCCATAAATACAAAATCTTTATTAGCGCTCAGGCGAAAAAAAGAATACATTATGGGTTTTTTCTCTCCATCTATAGCAACCAAGCTTATTTCAGAAATTGAAGATAATTCATTCCTATAATCATTGATACAAGACAGTCTTCTAGAAAGGCTGCCTTCGTCCATTTGTGGCAAAGGCTTAGAGCTTAGACAGAAATCTTCAAATAAAGATATAAAAACACTGTCAGAAAAATTTATATTTTTAATTTGCATTCTTGCTTGCTGGATAAACAACAGTAGAAGACTCTGTTAATCCTTTTTCGCTCAATACATCCTTACGGACAAACCCCTTGGTTAGATCGGCGCAACTAACAGCCCAAGAATAAGCGTCTTCCAGTTTTGGGCAATAACTTTGTTGATACTTATTTTTTTTGTCGAAAACCCTATAAATTACGTTAGTCATATGTTTTTGTATTTATATGATTATATCTTAAAAAGCATCTTAGTCAATTTTTTTTAGTTTAAAAAATCAGTTGTTTAAAAAACCATTAATTATTTTATTATATGTAACAAATGGTGTATATAGTTTCATGGGTTTAGGGCAAGATAAGATAGCTGCAGAGGTCTTTAATATAGAGCCTACAGCAATTGTAGATCTATTTAGGATTTATCCTGATATAGTGAATTACCCGAATACATATTTTAATGTACATAACGGCTCTGTTTTTGGTATTGGTATAAGTTGGCAGGGTGAAGATTACATGCCTATAGCAATGGAGTATGAGGGTTTTGAAGTAACATCTGACGGTAGACCTAATAGGCCTATACTTAGGTTTTCGAACTCTCAATATTTCGCAAGTTCACTGTTGGATAAGTATGATGATTTTTCTAACGGAAGAATAGAAAGAAAAAGAACTTTTGTAAAGTTTTTAGATGATGTAAACTTTGATGGGGGGAATCCTTGGGGAGAATCTGATAGTTTTGCTGAAATATCTAGTGATATATATATTGTATCCCAGAAAAAGAGGGAAAACAAAAATTTTGTAGAAGTAGAATTAACAAATCCCTTAGACTTAGAAGGTTTTGAAGTAAACCACAGGAGGGTTTTGGGTAAATATTGTTATTGGAAATATAGGGGGCCAGGATGTCAATATCAAGGAGAGCCAAAAGAAAGGTTGGATAGACAACCCTTCTTAGATCAAAATAATAACAAGGTATCCGCCTGGAAGGCTGCCAAGACAAACAATACTTCATATTTAGGAGGAGATTTTACTTATGGTAAAGCTGGGGATGTCTTTAGACCAACAAAAAGATACTATGAAGGAAATATAGTATACAAAATAAATGATAGAGTAAGAATTCAAGACGAAGAAGATCCCAATTCTTTTTACCCTCTCTTGGTCTACTACGTGTGTAAGGCTTCTGCAATATCTGGGCAAAATTGCATAGGAAAGGAACCGAATTTACACCCAGAATACTGGGACAAAGACGGATGCGCTAAAACTTTAAGCGCTTGCAAAAGTCGTTTTAAAGATATAAGACAGGTTCAGGTAGGGACTTCTTCAAAAAAATACGACCAAAACGCACTGCAGACCCTAGAGGCAAAATTAACGCACATGAGCTTATTTGCGCCTAACGCTGGATTAGAGAGTGTTTTTAACTGGTCTTATGGAGACAATTTTGCAAAAGGAAGAGGCAAGGAGTTTACTATGGTAATCCATCTCCCGAGAACTTATGGTTATGAAAACCTGCACTCATATATTGAAACCCCTGAATATGCAAATATATTCGCGTCCGACTGCAGGAGTTCAAACAACGCATTCAGATTGAGCTTCCACCAACAGAGTGGTTATGGGGATCTTGTCATTAACTGTTTAGAGAGAGTTAATAGCACAACTTCTAGAAGAGTTGAATACTGGCCGCTTAGAGCTGGAGGAGTTAAGGAGGGCACATCATTTGTTGAGGCTCAAGATATCAACCTGCAATCCTGTGAAGATCTTTTGATTACTATAAAAATGAAAAGAAGAGGCACTACATACAAAAAAATATTTGATGTAGAGGTTTCTGGTATAAACACAGGCGTAATGACAGAGCTGGACGAGAATGATAAAGAAGTACAAATAATTGGAACACGGGGAGAAAAGAAGAGCTTCAATATCAAAAATAGCTTTGATACAGACGCTGTTTTAAGGTCAAAACCTAGAAGATTAGTTTTTTTAGGCGCGGGTACAAGAAGAAATAACATAACAGGGGCAAATAACAACAAGCTTTTAAACTGGTCGCATAATAGATGTACTTTTGGGTCTGTGATTATTTGGTCTAAGGAAGTTGCCAACTCTATAATAAACAAGGCTTTAGCGTTAAGGGTGTATAACGACCAGTTAAAAACCCCAGTGATAAGAAGGTTTTCGGATTTAAGTAACATAACAGCAGAAAAAGAAGCTGTTTTAAATGGATGCGCAGCTTATTGGCAGGGGACGAATAGTAGTGGTTTAGTAGACAGAATCAATAATAATACTTTAGCTTTTAAATCAAGCCTAACTGACAAAGTAGCTTTTGCTGGAAGTTCATTCTTTGATAGAACCAATTGGACAAAACCACAAGTTTTAGATATAAATTATTCAAAAGACATAGTAATATCAAACATATCCGCCGAGTTCGACAGCACCGATGAGGTTCCAGCGAACTTAGGAATACTTCCTTTCGGCGGATTCCCTGGTACAGATGGATATTCATTCAGATCGGAACCTTAAAATGGAAACTTACAAGACAAAACAACTGAAAAGAGCTATATCAAAGATAGCAGATATATCAGAAAAGAAATTTTCTCAGGAAATCTGCGGGATTTTAGGTCACGATGGTAGTGATTATATTGTCCAAGAATGCAAAAACATATCCGACAGACCTTCAGAAACCTTTGTAATGGACCCATTACATTACTTACTTTTTAAAGAAGAGTATTCTACAATCGCTATATTTCATAGTCATATAGTAGGAGACGAAACACCTTCGGATTTTGACATTGTTATGTCAGAAAATAGCTGTATACCATTCATGATTTACTCATTAAATACTAAAAATGTGTATATACACACACCAAAGCATATTGATGCGGATAAAGGGAAACTCGAAAAGGTAAAAGAAAAAATAAAATGACTACAATCAAAATACACGGCGTATTAGCTCATGATGTTGGAGATGTTTTTTTAATGGATGTCGGTAAAACCAGCCAAGTTATTGAAGCTATCGATGCAAATAGACCAGGATTCATCAAAAAGATAAACCAATTATCAAGAAAGGGATTTTATTATTCTATCATTGTGGATGGGAAAAGAATAAAAAACACATACGCTTTTTTGAAGTCTAAAAAAGCAAAGAAAATAGATATAGTACCCGTAATATGTGGGGAGGGTGGTGTTATTATCGGGACTGCTATTAAATTCTTGGCGTCCAAAGCCTTCATAACACAACTCGCTATTTTTATAGTAAGTACTGCGGTTGCCTTGATCTTAGCACCTAAGCAAAAAAGCCCAGACGTTAAGGCCACAGAAGCCAGCACCAGGGGATTAGAGCGGTCTTTTGAATTTTCCAATAAACAAAATATAGCAGCTCAAGGTGTGCCAGTACCAGTCGGTTACGGAAGACTTCGTGTTGGATCTCAGGTTGTCCAGGCTTGTATTAAAACATTCCCTCAAAACGTTCAAGCCGCACAAGCAATGATATCAAATCCATTCTACACCCAGAAAGGGGTGGCTCAGTCCGACAACAATTCAGTATAGATAATGAAACATTTTGAAAAGAAGTTCGTCTTTGCAGGGTCTGGTGGTGGTGGTGGTGGTGGATCAACCCCGCCAAAACCACCGACACTAAAACCTCCTTATATAGGCTCTTATAAAGTTGGAGCTTCGTTTCAATTTTCCGAAACGATAGATTTAATATCCGATGGCCCGATAGAGGGGCTTTGCAATAAATACGGGAAAGTGCTAGACAACAAGGAGCTTTTGCAAGGCATCTTTTTGAATAATGTGCCAATTCAAGAACCCATAAAAAGAAGGGGCCGAATTAGGGTTTTGGATGGTCAAAGTTATGAGTCCGCAAGCTCTGACCCTTTTAAACAAAATATAAATTATCTGTTTCAGGATTTGGTTGCTGGAGGTGAAGATCTGACGAGTCAGGAAGCTAGGCAGTTTGATAGCCTTGGAGCATACCCCACAGAAGATTGCAGGAGAGACCAGTACCGCGATGGGCGTAGCAGAAG
>Ga0233398_1001187_pt1 | contig 10240 bp, 8 predicted proteins | sample 38DmetaG_FD_182697 | JGI IMG/M metagenome (GOLD analysis project Ga0233398, IMG submission 182697) | Seawater microbial communities from Monterey Bay, California, United States - 38D | ecosystem: Environmental > Aquatic > Marine > Coastal | place: USA: California | collected 2016-10-02
GTTTGATGGCGATGGTCTGATTGATACGGTTGATAGCATTTTTTCTGCTCGATGTGGATATTCTTCTGATTTATCAGGGCCTGTAACTGATCGTGCACTTTTTCATGCTGATAACGCATATTATTACCCAAATGTAAGGTTAAGAAGCCGTCCTATGAAAACAAATACGGTATCCAATACAGCATTTAGAGGATTTGGCGGACCACAAGGTGTTTTAGCTGCAGAAAGAATAATAGAAGAAATATCATTTGCCACTGGAAAAGATCCATTAGATATTCGTAAATTAAATCTTTACGGGCAGAAAGATAGAAATTTAACGCCATATCATCAAAAAATTAAAGATAACATATTATCAAAGCTAATTGATGAGTTGGAAAAAAGCTCCAATTATCGCAAGCGAAGATCAGAAATTAAAAAGTTTAATGAGACTTCCAGAGTGATAAAAAAAGGCGTCGCATTAACTCCTGTAAAATTTGGCATTTCTTTTACTGCAACTTGGTATAACCAAGCAGGAGCATTGATACATATCTATAATGATGGTTCAATTCATCTGAATCATGGCGGCACTGAAATGGGGCAAGGTTTAAATACCAAAATTGCACAAATAGTGGCAGATGCTTTTCAAGTGGATTTTGAAAGAATTAAAATTACAAAAACTACTACTGAAAAAGTTCCAAATACTTCTGCAACTGCCGCTTCGTCGGGCACTGATTTAAACGGAATGGCGGCATTAGATGCAGCTAATCAAATCAAAGATAGATTAATAAAATTCGCAGCAACTAATTGGGACGTAAAAGAAACTGAGATTCAATTTTTATCTAATTTGGTTCATGTCGGAGAAAAAATCATTCCATTTAATGAATTTATTAAGATGGCTTACATGCAACGCACTCAATTGTCTGCAACTGGTTTTTATAAAACGCCTGATATTCATTGGGATAGGACTGCTGGAAAAGGTAATCCATTTTATTATTATGCATATGGTGCGGCATGTACTGAAGTATCAATAGATACGTTAACGGGAGAGTATCGCATAGAAAAAACTGATATTTTGCATGACGTAGGTCGTTCACTAAATCCAATTTTAGATAAGGGCCAAATTGAGGGTGCTTTTATACAAGGAATGGGATGGTTAACTTCTGAAGAGTTGTGGTGGAATGAAAGTGGTGAATTAAAGACCCATGCACCATCAACATATAAAATTCCACTTGCTTCAGACATTCCTCAAGAATTTAATGTAAGACTTGCAGATTGGTCAGAAAATAGACAACTTACGATCAAGCGGTCAAAGGCTGTTGGTGAGCCACCATTTATGTTAGGAATTTCAGTTTTGGAAGCTTTATCAATGGCTGTCGCAAGCATCAATGATTATAAGATCTGCCCAAGGCTTGATACCCCAGCCACGCCAGAAAGAGTTTTGCTTGCTCTGGAAAAGATGAAAAAGCAGAAAAATTTATGACAAAATATTTTAATGTATTCAACAATTTCTTAAATTATAATAAGCGTATTATTCAAGCATCAATTGTTAGAACTATTGGCTCCTCACCTCGCAATTCTGATACTGAAATGTTTATTAGTGAATCTGATACTTTGGGTACCATAGGTGGTGGACAATTAGAATACTTAGTCATTAATCATTCAAAAAAAATGTTATCTGAAAACATAAAAAAAGATATTTTAAAAATATCTCTAGGTCCTGAGATTGGTCAATGTTGTGGGGGTAAAGTAGAGGTTTCCCTATCAGAAATGTACGAAAAAGATAAATATTTAGCTTTAAATCTTTTTGATAAAAAGGATAAAAAATTACCTCATGTTTACGTAATGGGCGCTGGTCATGTTGGTCGTGCATTAGCTCTACAATTACAGCATTTACCAGTAAGATGTATTCTAATTGATAGCCGAGTTGATGAACTTAAAAAATGTAGCGCTGATGTTGAAACAAGATTGAGTGCTATTCCTGAAGAAGATATTAAACTAGCCCCAAGAGGAAGCGCATATGTTATTTTAACGCATGACCATGCACTTGATTTTATTTTATGTGGAGCTGCACTTGATCGAGCTGATGCTAAATATGTTGGCATGATCGGCTCAAAAACTAAAAAAGTAAAATTTAAAAAGTGGTATCAGGTTAATTACGACAATAACCTTATAAGAGATTTTACATGTCCAATAGGAAATGTAAAAAATCATGATAAACGACCTAGTGTTATTGCTTCATTCGTAGCTGCAGAGGTCATAAATATGCTTTTTTCAAATGTTAATTTATCTGAGCAATATGATCTAAATTTAACTAAGGTAGCAGTTTAAAATAATAATTAAATTTAAGTGGAATTAAAATTTTTAGTCTATTTTAACAAACATATATTTAATCTTGAATTACTTAGATTTTGTTTGAATTAAAATATTCTTTATTTATGTTAACTCCACGTTTGATAAGATGTTCAATGCGACCTTTAGCAACTGCATTAATATCACCTCGGCAAAGGCCAATATCCGCTAAATCTTTATCTGTTAATTGCTTTAATTCATTTATTGTTTGACGATATTTTTTTTGGGTTTGTAATGATTTATTTAAATTTCCCCAAATTACCAATAAGCTTTCTAATGATGGAATTAACTGATTTAAATTTATTGTGTTTGATACAAATGCCATCTTATCATTTCCTTTTTTATTATCTATTTTTTATATAATTATGATTTTTTTTGAGGCCAAACAACAAACACGTTTGCAATCCCGATATGCAAATTATGCAGACGTAAATTTAAATCAATTTAATAAAATTTATTTTTTGATTTTGATTAAGCAGTAATAAATTTTAGTTACTTCTTAATTAAAAAATATTTCAGTTTCATATGAAACCTGAGCTAAATATAATCCATGTGGTGGGCAAACTGGACCACATTTTGATCTGTTTTTTGCAAGCAATGCTTCATGAACTCTCTTAGGCTCCCAGGCCCCTGCGCCAACACGTTCTAAAGTCCCAATGAAACTCCGGACTTGATTATGTAAGAAACTTCGAGCTCTAATGGTAAATTCGAACTCATTACCATGTTCTGATGTAATTTGTTTTATAGTAATTTCATCTAATGACTTTATAGGACTTTGAGCTTGGCAAATAGAAGAACGAAATGTTGTGAAGTCATGTTTGCCTATAAGATATTTTGCACTCTCCCTCATTAATTCTAAATCTAAATCATGTTGGATTTGCCAAACCCATCCCGCGTCTACAATTGCAGGTGGACGTCTACTTAGAAGTCTAAATACATAACAGCGTTCTTTTGCTGAAAACCTTGCATGGAAATCATCTTCAACAAGGGTACATCTAGTTATTGAAATAGGAGCAGGTCTTAAATGATAATTTATTGCTTCAGATAAACGAAAACTATCCCAAAACTTACCCAAATCAACATGAGCAATTTGACCTGTTGCATGCACTCCAGCATCTGTACGTCCCGCACCTTGTATTTCAGGTTTTTCAGGTGCAACTTTTGAAATTGCTATTTCAATAGTTTCTTGCACAGTTGGTAAATCACGCTGACGTTGCCAGCCATGATATGGTTTCCCATCGTACTCAATCTGTAGTGCGTATCGGGGCATAAATTCTCGATAACTCTTAAATTACTTTTTGCCAAGTTATATTCTTTTATCTTTCTATCAGAATTTAAACTGTAAGCTTTTTATAATTTAAAAAAATGAAATGATGTTGTGCTAGACCTTTGCTTGCGTGCACATTATAAGCAGTTTTATGGAGCATATATTTAAAATAATTATACGAATTATTGGCCCGGTGATCTGAAAAAAAGATCTGCCGGGAGAAGTCGTTTGAGTATTCGCGCCGAACAAACCCCTACTGTAAATTTTCCATGACGGGAACATGATATGAGTGCCGACACGCCTGATTATAAAGATACAATAAACTTACCAGTAACTGATTTTCCTATGAGGGCAGGTCTACCAGGACGTGAACCTATCTGGTTAGATCGTTGGGCGAAGATAGGTGTTTATGAAAAATTAAGAGAAAAAAAAGGTCGTGAATCATTTGTGTTACACGATGGTCCACCTTATGCGAATGGACATCTCCATATTGGACACGCTTTAAATAAAATTTTGAAAGACATGGTCGTAAGGTCACAACAAATGTTGGGAAAGGATGCTCGATACATACCTGGGTGGGATTGTCATGGATTGCCTATTGAATGGAAAATCGAAGAACAATACCGAAAAAAAGGAAAGAATAAAGATGATGTTCCTGTAGTTGAACTACGCCGAGAATGCAGAAAATTTGCAGAAGGTTGGGTCGATATTCAAAGAGAGGAATTTAAAAGGTTAGGTATTACTGGCAAATGGGATAACCCATATTTAACAATGAATTTTCATGCAGAAGCAGTTATCGCAGACGAATTTATGAAATTTGCAATGAATGGTTCTCTATATCAAGGTTCAAAACCAGTTATGTGGTCACCAGTTGAGAAAACTGCACTTGCAGAAGCTGAAATTGAATACCACAATCACAAGTCGCATACAATTTGGGTTCCATTTAATTTCAAATCTGCATCAGATAAAATAAAAAATGCCAGAGTGGTTATATGGACAACAACTCCATGGACAATTCCCTCAAACAAGGCGGTCGCTTTTAATCCAAAAATTTCTTACGGCTTATATGAGGTTTTAGAGACTGAAGAAGAAAGTTGGACAGCTCCTGGGCAACAATATATTTTTGCGGATGTTCTAGCTGAAGATACATTAACAAAATCTCGAGTACTAAAATTTAAGCGCGTTTCAGATGTGTTGGCTTCTGATTTAGAGAATGCTGTTTGTTCGCATCCATTTTCAGAAATGGACGAATATTGGTCCTATGATGTTCCTATGATTGATGGAGATCATGTTACAGATGAAGCTGGAACTGGATTTGTACATACAGCGCCTAGTCATGGTGCAGATGATTATGAATGTTTCGTCAAACGAAATTGGTTAGACAGAATGACACATAATATTGGCGAAGCATCACAGTTTTTAGATCATGTTCCTTTTTTTGCAGGATTAGAAGTATTCGACAGAAAAGGAAAAGAAGGAAAAGCAAATAATGCTGTAATTGCTAAACTAGTTGAAGCTGGGGGTATAATTGCAAGAGGGCGAGTTGAGCATAGTTACCCCCATTCCTGGCGTTCCAAAGCACCAATTATATTTAGAAATACACCACAGTGGTTTACTTCCATAGATAAAGAAATTGGTGGAAATAATCAGCATGGTAAAACCATTCGTGAACGTGCACTAAAAGAAATTGATAATGTAAAATGGACACCTCAAACTGGTAGAAACCGCTTGCATTCAATGATTGAAGCTCGACCTGATTGGGTAATGTCTCGCCAACGTGCTTGGGGTGTTCCTTTGACATGTTTTACTAGAAAAAATACTCTACCTACTGATCCAAATTTTATTTTGAAAGATGCTGAAGTCAATGAACGTATTGTGGCTGCATTTAAAAAAGAAAGTGCTGATTGTTGGTTTGAAAATGGGGCAAAAGAACGGTTTTTAGGAGCTAAATATAACGCCGATGAATGGGATCAAGTTTTTGATGTTCTGGACGTTTGGTTTGATAGTGGGTCAACACATGCTTTCGTAATGCGTGATCGAGAGGATGGAGCAGATGATGGTATTGCAGATTTATACTTAGAAGGAACAGATCAACATAGAGGATGGTTCCATTCATCTTTGCTACAATCTTGCGGAACAAATGGTCGTGCGCCATATAAAGGTGTACTAACGCATGGATTTACGTTGGATGAAAAAGGCATGAAAATGTCAAAATCTGTTGGTAATACTATCGCTCCAGAACAAGTGATTAAACAATATGGGGCTGATATTCTGCGTTTATGGGTTGCACAAGCTGACTATACTGCAGATTTACGTATTGGCCCTGAAATATTAAAAAATGTTGCTGATAGTTATCGAAGACTTAGAAATACAATGAGATTTATTCTGGGGAATCTTAACGATTTCAGTGAGTCAGAAAAAATTGAATATGCTGAAATGCCAGAACTTGAGCAATGGGTTTTACACCGATTAGCTGAATTGGATAGAGTAGTTAGAGACGGTTATACAGCGTATGATTTCCAAGGTGTTTTCACTCAAGTCTTTCAGTTTGCAACAGTCGATCTCTCAAGTTTTTATTTTGATATAAGGAAAGATGTTCTTTATTGTGATGATGTAAATGGGACAAAGCGTAAAGCAGCTCGAACTGTTTTAGATATTTTATTTTATAGATTAACAGCTTGGTTAGCCCCAATGCTATGTTTCACAATGGAAGACGTTTGGTTACAACGTAATAATGACAATGAAACTTCTATACATCTTGAAGATATTCCTGAGACACCATCAGATTGGTTAAATGTGAAATTAGCCTCGAAATGGGAAGCTATCCGAAATGTAAGGCGTGTTGTGACCGGTGCAATTGAAGTAGAGCGCACAGCAAAGAATATAGGTTCATCACTTGAAGCTGCTCCTGAGGTGTATTTTAACTCAAATATGAATTTAAAGAGCTTATCGGATACTGTAGATTTTGCAGATATTTGTATCACATCGAATATTAAATTGATTGACGGAAGCTCTTCAACCCAAGGCTTTAAACTAGATGATATCCCTGATATTGAAGTAGTATTTAAGAAAGCGGATGGCGAAAAATGCATGCGTTGTTGGAAGATTACTTCAGAAGTGGGAAAACAAAAACATGAAGGTTGCTGCCAACGGTGTAGTGATGCATTAGGTTAATATATGACCTTAAGTGTATTTATTGCTGTATTATTTGCTGCAATATTACACGCATCATGGAATGCCATAATTAAATTTGGTGAAGATAAACTTCAAGGTATGGTATTGCTCTCAATTGCGCATGGAGTGATAGGGCTATTTATGCTAATATTATCTCCGTTACCCAATATTACTGCATGGCCTTGGTTGATAGCTTCAGTAGGTTTTCACTTGTGGTATAAATTATTTTTAACCAGTGCCTATGAACGAGGTGATCTTAGCCGAGTATATCCAATTGCGCGTGGAGCAGCACCTTTATTGGTCTTATTTCTTAGTTCTATATTCATTATAGATACTATTACCAATAAGGATATTTTTGCAGTTATCGTAATTGGTGTTGGAATATTCATCTTGGGAATTGGTGTATTTAAAAATAAAGAAACAGTTGCATTATTACCATTTGCACTTTGTTCAGCAATTGGAACCGCTGGTTATTCTATTACTGATGGACTTGGGGCAAGAGCTGCTGGTGATGTTACAAGCTATATAGGTTGGCTGTTTTTCTTAGATGCGGTAGTGTTTATGTTGTATGCTTTTTTTAGAAAAGGTTTGAATATTTTACCAAAAAAATCATCTGTCTGGGTTCTTGGATTAATTGCAGGGTCTGCATCAGTTTTAGCTTATTGGATAGCTGTTTGGGCAATGACTATAGCTCCAATAGCTTTAGTTGCTGCACTGAGGGAAACATCTGTACTTTTCGCTGTACTAATAGGCGTTTTCTTTTTCAAAGATAGTATGGGAAAAAGTAAAATTATTGCCTCTTTAATAATTGTAATTGGAATAATTATTAGTCGCCTTTAGCTGGAAGAAGCTGTTGTATAATCCCAACTGTTAAAAGGTAAACTGATGTTATTGCTAATGCTGATGTGACTACTGGCCCTGCATTGAAGTTTGTCCATGCAGAAACGCCTGCAAGTGCTGTCCATATTATTGCAATTGGTAGACTTATCGACCGCCACCGCTGTGTTCTGACAGGATGAATGAATTTCAAGGGTGTAAACATTGATGCGGCAAGTATTATAACTAATGCTAAAATAATATAAAAATTTGGGTGAGTTGCAAAAACAACCACTGCAAACATATTCCAACAACCAGGAAAACCTGAGAAAGAATTATCTTTTGTTTTCATTCGTGTATCTGCAAAATATAGCGCTGAGGTAAAAGTAATAATTATAATTGTTACCCATCCTGTCCAACCGTCTAATAAACCAGATTGGAATAGTGCATATGCCGGAATAAATACATATGTTAAGTAATCAATAATTAAGTCTAATAAGACGCCATCATACTCGGATGCATTGTCTTTAACATTGTAATATCTTGCTAATGGCCCATCTATTCCATCTACAAAAAATGCTATAACTAACCATAAAAACATCATATCCCATTTACTACCTACGGCAGCAAGCATGGCTAACATTGCAAAAACTGCGCCTGTAGCGGTTAAATAATGAACAAAGAGTGCTTTAATATGTGATGTCATTATGGCTTCATATAGTAGTTTTAGAAAAACTCAACTATTAGATTAGCTATGCTTTCGGGTGTGCTTTTTTATAAACAGACATCAAACTAGCTTGATCAACTGCAGTATATGCTTGTGTAGAAGATAGTGAGGCATGTCCAAGCAATTCTTGAATCACCCTTAAATCACCACCTGCTTCTAGTAGATGTGTCGCAAATGAATGCCGCATAGAGTGAGGTGTTGAAGTTGAAGGCAAGCCTAATTGCATTCTAGTTTCTTCCATTACTTTTCTTATAATCCGTTGGTTTAATGGGCCACCCCTTGCACCTTTAAATAAATAATCTTCTGGTAAAAAAGAATATGGACATTCCTTTAAATATTTTTTTACTGCTAATTGAGCGATTGGCAGCACTGGAATTATTCTTTCTTTATTGCCCTTGCCGATTATATTTAAAACATCAGGCAAAGGTGTTTGACCAAATGTAAGAGATAACGCTTCAGATATTCGTAATCCACAGCCATATAATAATGTAATGACTGCAACGTTACGTGCATTTATCCATTCCTTTTCAGATTGAATGTCGATCTGGTTAATAAGATTTTTTGCATCTGATTTCTTTACTGGTCGTGGCAGTGGTTTTTCAAATTTTGGGGTCCTCGTAGAAAGCACTGCTGTAGTTGAAATTCCGTATGTTTGCCCCAACCAGCGGTAAAAACTTTTGATTGCCGATAAAGCTCGAGCAAGTGAACGAGGTGATAATCCCGAGCTTCGAGCATGTGATATCCACGACCGCATATCCTTGACATTAACTTTTGATAAAACAGCCTTTGATGATCTTTTTCCATAATGATTGGAGATAAAATGTATGAAATGTGAAACATCGTGACGGTATGCTTCAATGGTTTTTTTTGCCATGCCACCTACAGCAGACAGGCTAGATAGCCAATTTTCCATTAAATCAATTCCGCCATCAATGTTAACCATTAAAAAACCATCTTTGCATTACTTTTTCAAAAATTGACCCATAAAATACAAATAAATCTGTTCCCATATTTGGTAGAAATTGGTCTGGATTAATGGATCCTAATAAAAGTAATCCAGGACTATTACCTTGACCTAGATCCAATTTCATTAACGCTTCAGATCTAAGTTCAGGTGCAATATTACTATAAATATTTGAAGCTCCTTTTCTTATCTGGCGTAATGTAACAGAACGTGGATCATTATCTTGTCCTAAAGTTATGTAGTGGTCGATTTCACCTTCTTGAAGAAAAATTACACTTGGTCCAAATTCTGTTTTTAGTTGAGGTATGTCATCCTTACTAATAGATGGTGCTTCAAGGCATAATCTAGCTACATCAATGCCTAGAGAATTAGCCCAATCTGTTTTTAAAAAATTTAAAAATTCTGTAAAAGTTTTAGGCTCAAGAGCTTCTAATATAGCCGAATGCACTTTGGTTGTTGTGGATATATTTTTGTATGCTGCAGATATAATATTGCTATTTTGTCCTTCAATCTTGTCAACATGCCCCTCTAATCGTTTCAACACCGCACTTTTCAAATCTATTACATTTGTTGGGGCATTGTTTGAACTTGCAGAAATTAATGCACGCATAACTTCTCTATCATTCAATAGTGCTTCTGGGTCTTGTAGAATTCGTTTCCGAAAATCACTAATTTGAATTGTATCATCCATGTATATTTCTCATTATATTTGTAAATTCTAAATTTTATTCTATGTATTGGGCTTGTTAATTATAACTTAAGCTCATTAATATATAAACAAATATTAGCGTTTGAGGAAACAAGAGATTGAGTGATCAAATTAAACATACCTCATCTCAAAATTTTACTGCTGGCGAGCTAGTGTCAGTATTAACAACCCAACCTATTGATAGGCTTTTAGACTATAAAGCTCCAAAAGAAGGAGTAAAATTGGGTTCTTTTGTAGAAGTTCCGCTGGGTCCAA
>Ga0233398_1001206_pt1 | contig 10099 bp, 14 predicted proteins | sample 38DmetaG_FD_182697 | JGI IMG/M metagenome (GOLD analysis project Ga0233398, IMG submission 182697) | Seawater microbial communities from Monterey Bay, California, United States - 38D | ecosystem: Environmental > Aquatic > Marine > Coastal | place: USA: California | collected 2016-10-02
GTTTTGCTTTTTGAACAATGCCGCTATTGCTGCGGATCTTTTAAGCAAAGCCGGCCAGCGCGTCAGCGTTTTGGACATAGACGTGCATCACGGAAACGGAACGCAGAATATTTTTTACCACCGAAACGATGTTTTCACAGTGTCACTTCATGCAGATCCGACGCGGTTTTATCCTTTTTATTGGGGGCACAGCGCTGAAACCGGAGCTGGTTTGGGCGCAGGCTATAACCTGAACCTGCCGCTTCCCCGCCGCAGCGATGATGCCGATTATTTAACAGCCCTTGCGCAAGCTTTAGAGCAAATTCAAGCCTATGGCACCGATTGTTTGGTGGTTGCCCTGGGCCTTGACGCTTATGAAGGCGATCCCTTTCAGGGCCTTGCAGTGAGCAGCGAGGGCTTCACCCGAATTGGACAGGCCATCAGCGCTTTGGGCTGCCCGATCCTTTTGGTTCAAGAAGGCGGGTATATTTGCCCAGAATTGGGCACAAATTTAACGGCAGCCCTCGCAGGCTTTACAGCCTGATGGCGCAGATCAACCCAAACATATGTTTGCGCATTGGGGCAAAGAATGACACTTCTAAACATATAAATCAAAACAACGCTTAAGGCGATTATATTGCTGCTGCTCTAACCCCTGCTTTCTGTCTTATCTCTTGGTCTACTGGGCTTTTATACTCAGGATTTCACGCGGCTGAAGCGTCTGTCTAACAAGGTTTTCTGGCGGCCCTGCCCAACTTTGTGCAGATGCTAGATACAGGCGCATTCAGGTTTTACAAAACCACCCTCTATATCCCAGAATGGCGCTTACCATTTTTTTGCGGGATTGCCGCCTCAAACATCGCTTTAACCGATTACATTAGGGCGAAAGCCATGTTCCGGCCCAGCGGTCGTCAGCTTGAAACACCGCCCGGAAATGTTGCTCTTTGAGCGAAAGGACCTCAAGCTTTTGAACCGCACAACTGCAAACTATAAACTGCGATTTCGACGGAGTGAGCGTATAGGCAAAGGCGTCACGGATCGCAAGGCCGGTGCGCGGGGTTTTGCCATAAGCAATTTGACTGGGTCCGGGTACGTTTTGCCATTGCGCATCGCGATGGGCATCTTGGCGCAATGCAATGCGGGCGTGAAGCCGCAATTGGATGGCGCGATCCGGATCCCAAAACAACAATTGAGCCTGTGGATTGGCCTGCAACTCGGCGCATTTCGAACTGCCAATATCGGTGTGAAATTCCAAATTTTCGCCCGCACGATCAACGCCGCGCAGCACCACATGGCGCGCCTGTGGTTGGCCCTCTCTATCCACCGTGGCCAAGGACATCAGCCGAAAGGGCGACTGCCCATCCGCCTGCCCTTCCTCTAGAAGGCCCCATGCCTGATCCAAAAGCTTTGGTAGCGAGATGTTCATGTGGTTTGCCTTTTGTGACAAGAGTGGAGCGTAAGCCGACTGACATAGGAAAGAGCCGATCCTCTTTCTAATCCCCAAGTAAAGCATTCAAGCGCTTAATCAAGAACGGACAATATCACCCCGGATATGTAAACCTGTACCCGTTCAAGCATGACCTACAATAAAGAAAGCCCGCTCAAGGTCTTCCCCCTTAAAGAAAGCGCCTGACAGATAATGCTGGGCCCATTCCTTCTATCAGCAAAGCTTGCACGTGCCCTGCCCTCAATGCGTTTCTTTACACCGTTCAGTTGCGCGATTATCAAAGCGCAATTCAAAGCGTAACACGCCGCGGCACTCGAAAGGTTTAAGAAATGAAAATAATTGTTGTGGGCTTGGGATATGTGGGGGTCGCCAATGCGGCCGTTCTGGCGCAACATTGTGAGGTGATAGGCGTGGATGTTTCACCCCAGCGGGTGGCTCTTTTAAATGCCCGAAAATCTCCCGTCGGGGATCAAGACTTGCCCGATTTCCTTGCTACGGGCGATCTAAATCTAAGCGCGACAACAAATCTGCACGAGGCTCTACCTGGCAGTGATTATGTTATCATTGCAACCCCCACCAATTATGATGAGAAGCTGAATTTTTTCGACACGCGGTCCGTTGAAGAAGTGGCTGCTGAATGCATGCAACACGCACCCGAGGCCTGCTTGGTGATAAAGTCAACAATACCAGTGGGCTTTGTGGATGGGTTGCGCAGTAAATTGCAGAACCAAAACATCTTTTTCTCACCAGAGTTTTTACGCGAAGGCTCTGCTTTATACGATAGCTTAAACCCAAGCCGTATTATTGTGGGGGACCAGTCTGAAAAGGCAAAAATATTCGCAGGATTGCTCAAGTCGGCCGCACATTCAAAAGACCCAACCTTGCTGCTAACGGGCACCCGCGAGGCGGAATCGATAAAGCTTTTTTCAAACACATATCTCGCAATGCGGGTGGCTTTTTTCAACGAATTAGACAGTTACGCGATGTCGCGCGGCCTAAATAGCCGGGAAATTATTGAAGGTGTCTCTTTTGATCCGCGGATCGGAGCACATTATAACAACCCCTCTTTCGGCTATGGTGGATACTGCTTACCCAAGGACACAAGGCAATTGCTAGCAAATTACGACAGCGTTCCTCAGAATATAATCCGCGCAATTGTAGATGCAAACACAACGCGTAAAGACTTTCTCGCCGAAGACATCTTAAAGCGGTCACCTCGCAAAGTTGGAATTTTTCGCCTCACCATGAAATCGAACAGCGATAACTTTCGACAATCCTCAATACAGGGCCTTATGAAGCGGATTAAGGCTAAGGGAATTGAGGTTGTGATATATGAGCCTGCGCTCGCGGAAGAGCAGTTTTTCAACTCGCCGGTTATGCGGGACTTAGAGGCCTTTAAAGCGGCTTGTGACGTGATTTTAACAAACCGCATGTCGCCCGAACTCATGGATGTAATTGACAAAACCTATACGCGTGACTTATTCGGAGAGAATTAAGCCAAAAATCATAATTTACGGTCAAATTTGCGTGGTTCAAATCTTTGCAAAAAAGACCCATGCTTCGATAGCGTTAAAAATTATTGAACTATTTTTAAATAAAGCCCTTGTTGGAGTGACGGGTTGTTGCGCGCATGAATACGTTACAAAGAAACATGCTTCAGGAGGTAACCTCATAAAATCAACGTTTAAATATTAGTTTGACAAAACGCGATATATGCAAGGCGCAGGTAACCATCGCGCCCCGTCTAGCACGACACCGCTTGCACATCTTCTTCCCATTGTGTAACACGCGGCATCGACTGAGGCGGGTTGGTAGAGTGGTTATGCAGCGGATTGCAAATCCGTGTACACCGGTTCGATTCCGGTACCCGCCTCCAATAAAATAATATTGTAAGTCCTAGTAGGTAATTGTAATCGTAACTACTTCCCAGCAGGTAGCTTTTAAAGTTTACATCAACATCGAGTATTTTTTATGACCAAACTCCGCAAAGCCGTCTTCCCCGTCGCAGGTTTTGGGACACGGTTTTTACCAGCCACCAAAGCCATGCCCAAAGAGCTGTTGCCAATCGTCGACAAGCCTCTGATCCAATATGCGGCTGAGGAAGCCATTGCGGCTGGCATTGATACGCTGATCTTTGTCACGGGTCGCAACAAGCGCGCCATTGAGGACCATTTTGACAACAACCAAGAGCTCGAAATGGCTCTGCGGGCCAAAGGCAAAAATGAACAAGCCGACATGGTCAAGAACATCTTGCCTGAGGGTGTGGAATGCATCTTTGTGCGTCAGCCCGAGCAACTTGGGCTTGGTCATGCTGTGCTCTGTGCCGAACGCGCAGTAGGGAGTGATCCCTTTGCAGTGCTGCTGGCTGATGACTTTCTTACCTATGAGGGTTCAGGTGTTACCGCAGATCTCGCTCGGGCATTTAACGCCATTGGCAAAACGCAGCTCAGCGTCATGGAAATCAACGGACCAGATATCTCCAAGTATGGCGTTGTGGTTCCAAATGGTGAACCAGGATCAGTTACAGGCCTTGTCGAAAAGCCTGATGCTGATAAAGCGCCTTCAAACTTAGCCAGCATTGGCAGATATGTTCTTACTCCGGACATCTTTGATATCCTGCGCAATCAACCTGCGGGAGCCGGTGGGGAAATCCAACTGGCAGATGCGATTAATACGCAAGCCGCCAATAATGCTGTTGAAGCGGTCAGACTCAATGGGCGTCGGTTCGATTGTGGAAGTGTGCAAGGCTATTTGGATGCCATAATGCATGTTGCTGATCGCAAAAAATACTGATTTTTACGTAAGAGCTATTCCGGCCTTCTTATTTTTTAAATAGATTAGGCTTAGCCTTGGCGGATTAACTGCCACTGCTTTTTCGATCGCTGCCAAATTTTGCTTAGCCACTCTTCAACAGGATCCCGATTGGGCTCCGTGCGTCGATAGGACGTCAATGTAAGTTTAGAAAGTGGTGCCATAATGCGCTCCTTATGTGTTTACATAAAGAGCGTATGGTCTGACGCGCACTTGGACGACCGAAAAGATCTCAATGAATTGAAAAGGCTAGAAAATTAGGGAAAAGCTTATTTAGCGATTTGCAATTGATCAGCGGTAACCTGCATGCGTGTCTTTTGTCCCATAAAATCTAAAAGAACCCAAATACGCTGCTCAGGATCAATTGTGTCGACTGTTGCAATAAAATTAGCAAAAGGTCCGGTGAGCATTTCCACGCTATCTCCCTCGCACAGACTTTTGGGTGGGAGCAGTGTGCCTGAGGCGTCGCATCTCAGCATCAAACCTGAAATCAATTGAAGTGGAAGCGGCTTGGGTTTCCCCTCAAAGCTCACAAGCTTTGAGACCCCAATCGTACTGTTGATTGTGCGCCAAGGGGCCAAGTCAGAGTTTACACTAACAAACATGTATCCCGGGAACAAAGGCTTGAGGTCACTCACAAAGCGAGAGGCTTTTCTGCGCGTGATCTTTTGCATGGGTAGAAACGTCTCAAACCCTTGCCGGTGCAAGTTGCGTTCGGCCAAGCGATAGCTGTTTGGTTTGAACTGTATCAAGTACCAATGCTTCATCGCGCCACCTAGGTTGATTAATCGTTCATTATTGAGCGATACTAGCAGTTTTCTGAAGATTGATAAACCTGTATTTTGAATAGGGGTATTCTTTAACTTGCCTTAACCTGAATAACCTATAATTAAGAGACTTCTCTTCAAATCATTGAAAATAAACAATTTATAAACCTGCTTCACCTTGATGGGTTTTTTAGCATACAAAATTTGATGTCTTTTTGAGATTGCCATATTGTAGTATTGAACGTTTTGGTCTACGATCCAAATTTGAACAGTCATGTATAATCTTGACCTACATCGTTATTTATTTTCGACTAAGCTTGCAATTTGCGCGAGGCTTGGTGCGGTAGCCGTTATAAGGGCCCATCTTGGCTAGTCGGCGCGAAGAGCAGCAGGCAGAGACCCGTTTAAAGGTCATGCGTCTGATTTCGCAGAACCCCGAGAGGTCCACGCGTCAAGTTGCAGATGAAGTTGGTATTTCAAATGGGTCTGCCTATTACGTGCTCACAGCCCTTGTTGAAAAAGGTTTCGTGAAGCTAGGGAATTTCAAAAAGAATCCGCGGAAGGGTCAGTATGCTTATTTGCTGACACCAAAAGGCATCCGAGAAAAGTCACTCCTGACGCACAGCTTTATAGAGCGCAAGCGCGAAGAGTTTGAGGTGCTAAAGGCGGAAATTAAAGCGCTTGAAGAGGAGGCGGGTCTTGCCGTTGAGGCAACACCTGCGCCAAGGGGTGGTAAGCAGTGAGTGAACTGACCTGCTTCAAGGCCTATGACATTCGCGGCGAAATCGGCGTGAATATCGACGAAGGCATTGCCTATCGCATTGGGCGCGCAGTGGCGCAGCATTTTGGTGCAAAATCTGTTGTGATCGGCTTTGATGCGCGCGAAACCAGCCCCGCCTTTGCCGCGGCGGCGGCGCGGGGTGCACGCGATGCAGGTGCGGATGTCTTGAACATTGGCATGGCTGGGACCGAGGAAATGTATTGGGCGGTGACAGAATTTAGCGCCTGCTCTGGAATTGAGGTGACCGCGTCACACAACCCTATCAATTACAATGGGATGAAAATCGTGAAATCGGCGTCGCAGCCACTGGACGACGCAGCCGATTTTCAGGTGATCAAGGCGCTGGCCAGTGCGCAAGATTGGGCCAGCCCCGCGCGCATGGGCGAAACCCGCGACGTGGCGGATGCCGCGCGTGAAAAATACGTGGACCGCGTCTTGGGGTTCGTCGACATGGCAACGCTGGCACCCCTGAAAATTGTAATCAATTCAGGTAATGGCGCGGCGGGCCCGACCGTGGACGCAATCATCGATCGGTTGGCCGTACAGGGCGCACCAATTGAGGTGGTCCGCGTGCACCACGACCCCGACAGCACATTCCCCAACGGCATCCCCAACCCCCTGCTGCCCGAAAACCACGCCGCCACGGCGGATGTGGTGCTGCGCGAGGGCGCGGACATGGGCGTGGCCTTTGATGGGGACTTCGACCGCTGCTTCTTCTTTGATGGGGCGGGTCGATTTGTTCCGGGGGAATATGTGGTGGGCCTGTTGGCATCCATTTTTTTGGAAAAAGAGGCGGGTGCCAAGATTGTGCATGATCCTAGAGTGATTTGGAATACGCAAGACATTGTCGTGCACAAGGGCGGCGTGGCCATTCAGTCAAAGACAGGGCACGCATTCATTAAACAAACCATGCGGGCCGAACGTGCAATCTACGGTGGTGAGATGTCGGCGCATCATTATTTCCGTGACTTCGCCTATTGTGACAGTGGCATGATCCCTTGGCTTTTGATTGCAGAGCTTGTGTCCCGCTCCGAGCGCTCACTGGGTGATTGGGTGAAAGACCGATTTGCCGCTTTCCCAAGTTCCGGTGAAATGAACTTCGAAGTTGATGAAGCGGGCAAGGCGATTGAAAGCGTTTTAGGGGCATACCGCGCGGATGCACTTTCAATAAACGAAACGGATGGCGTGAGCTTGGCATTTGACGATTGGCGCTTTAATTTGCGTCGGTCGAATACTGAGCCACTTATACGCTTAAATGTCGAGGGCAAGGGTGAGGCGAATGCCCTTGAAACACACGTGAGCTCAATTGCAGAACTGCTTGGTGGGACGCGTGCTTAAGTCTGCCGATAATTTAAGGTTATGGGTAAAACAAATTTAAAAATGGGAAGCATGATAAGTCGCTCAGAGATTGACAAAAAGTACGTTTTGACGTACGTCTCTACAAAGGGGGTATTGTTATGACAACGGTGAATGTAACTGAGGCGCGGGCCAACCTGTATAAATTGATCGATGATGCATCTGTGAGCCACGAGCCGGTTGTCATCACTGGCAAGCGTGGAAATGCCGTGCTTCTGGCAGAAGACGATTGGAATGCGATCAACGAGACATTGTATCTGCTTTCTGTTCCTGGCATGCGCGAGTCAATCATTGAAGGCATGCAGGAAAACCTCGACAAGACATCAACTGAGTTAGAGTGGTGACTTGGACGCTTCACTACTCAAAGCAGGCCCAGAAAGATGCGAAAAAACTTGCCTCCTCCGGGCTCAAAGCCAAGGCGCAAGCGCTATTAGCAATACTCGAAAAAGACCCTTGGCAAAATCCGCCCCCCTTCGAAAAGCTCGTGGGCGATTTGAGTGGGGCTTATTCAAGACGTATCAATATTCAACACCGTCTTGTCTATCAGGTTTTGGAAGCAGAAAAGGCTGTAAAAATATTACGGCTTTGGACGCATCATGAATAGCAACAGATGACACAGCTGCATCAGGCAAAGATTTTTGCAAACGTTGCAACGACCTTGCCGAAGCCCGTGCGCGATGCGCTCGGCGTTAAGGCAGGTGATAGCATTCGCGATGTCATTTCTGAAGATCGTGTGCAGGTGCTGAGGACGTGCTCGGTTCATGAATTGGCAGGTATGCTCACGCGTGACGATCAGGCGGCTGTATCACTATGTGAGATGGAAAATGCCATCATTCAGGGCGCAATCGAGAGTGGAAATTGGCCCAAAGACTCCAGTATCTTATGACCCCCGACGTGGGCTAGGTTCGGGTAGGTGTTGACCAGACACTGCATTTGATTTTCTCAGCCAATTGCGTTATAACATTTGTAATACACTTCTGAAAAACTTGGATGAAACAAAATGACCTCTCTTAAAATCACATCTGTTGGTAATTCCGCTGGCGTTCTATTGCCCAAAGAACTTTTGACCAAACTTCGGGTCGATAAGGGGGACGTCTTGCATGTAATTGAAACGGAGAACGGAATTGAGCTCACACCTTATGACCCTGAGTTTGATGCGCAGATGGCGGTTGCAGAAGACATCATGCGCGAAGATCGTGATATCTTGCGAAAACTTTCTAAATGACAGAACCGATCTGGATTAATTTGCGCGTCATAAAGGCATATCATGATCGACAAATCAATGAGCACGGTGGCCTGCCAGGGCTCCGGGATGAGGGGTTGTTGGTATCAGCGATATCAAGACCCGAAAATGCCTATCATTACTTTAGCCCAAAACCAGACGTAGCTGAACTCGCTGCTGCATATGGTTTCGGCCTCGCGAAAAATCATCCCTTCAATGATGCTAATAAACGCACGGCACTTATCGCAATGCGCTTGTTTCTGAAGTTAAACGGATACGATTTAGCCGCACCACCTGAAGACAAGTATAAGACAATTATTCGTGTTGCTGCGAGTGGTATAAGTGAAGATGAACTCGCAAAATGGATTAGGAGAAACCTGGAAGAGATAAAAATTTAACCGAAGTAATCGTGATTTACTTCAGAGGCTTGTAGCTGCCGATAAGCCAATAATTCTAGGTCTCAATTGTAAGCAATCCAGCAATCTCAGAGGCTACCTCTGTCTCTTTTAAGCAATCTATACAAGTGGAAGACTGAAAACACTTGTCACCCTAAAATTCACAGTGATTGCTTGAGATCTTAGTAGAAATTCTCATGGGACCACAGTACAAGTAGCGCCAGTGTCAAAACTTCATTTTCAAAGTTTAAACCAAAGGATTAAGTTTATGCACCATTTTAAATTTGTACACACGAACGCCACCTAGATCTTCAGATTTACGATCACCAGTGAGTAGATCCTGAATTAGAAGCTGCGGGCCTTGTCCAAATCAGGCTTCTGGATCGGATGCAGTTTTTTAACTACTCTGGCAAACTGACAAAACTGAAACACTCTCAACTTTTTCATCAAAAATTATAGGGCGTAACGCCTTCACTAAGACCTTCTCGATGCGCTGACAAAATCTCAATATGAAGGTTTGTAGAGATTTATTTTCCAAGTGTTTTTGTTCTTAGGAATGCTCATTCGAATGAATATTTCAAGAACATTCAAAAACAGCAATTAAAAAATAAAAATGAACTCAATCTTAGACAGTTACACAACAAGCATTACGCAAATCAGTAAAATATCATTCACAAATAGACAATTTAATCTGACTAAGTTTTCTGAACGATAAGGACGCTTCTTTAAAAATATAGGGGTTATTTTGATGAACAACAATTGTTGGGATTTTTGCTGCGATCGCGGATTGGAACCCAGATTGACTGTCTTCAATTGCTAAGGCCTGATCCGCATGAATTTGAAGTTGTTCTAAAACTCTCTTGTACGGCTCTGGGTGCGGTTTGCTATTCTGTACGTCATCACCTGAAACAATAATTTCAAAATATTCTTGTGCCTTGAGCTTGCGAAGCGCCAGAAAAATAGCCTGTCTTGAGGCTGATGAACACAGTGCTAATCTGAAGCCATTTTCAAAAATCGTTTTTATTAGCTCAGATGCCCCTTTGATTGGCATCATTTCCGTCTCAAGAGAAGATAGAGCATTTGTCTGAATTTCATTGATTAGGTGATTTTTTTGTTCATCGGAAAAATTCATAAAAAAATGACTTACAAAAGCATTCAAACTTCGTCCTACAAATGGCTCAAGGTCAGCCTCAGTTAGTTTCAGTCCATTCTTTTTAGCTACAGTGTCTTTTGCTTTTGACCATACATGTTCAGACTGAACCAGAGTACCGTCCAAATCAAAAACAAAGGCCAGAGTATGTGTGAGGTCAAAGCCCGAAATATTCATTCTATGTTACAAAA
>Ga0233398_1001227_pt1 | contig 10023 bp, 10 predicted proteins | sample 38DmetaG_FD_182697 | JGI IMG/M metagenome (GOLD analysis project Ga0233398, IMG submission 182697) | Seawater microbial communities from Monterey Bay, California, United States - 38D | ecosystem: Environmental > Aquatic > Marine > Coastal | place: USA: California | collected 2016-10-02
TAAACCATCAGAAATTTCTATTTTAAGTGCTTGATCATAGATTTTTTTGTTGGTGTATAAAAAGCCTTTGTGTTGTTCTAAAGTAGTTACTTTAGAATCATCCCAAGTTATTGGATTGGTTGTTACACTTCCATTATACCAATCTTTATCATCTTTAGGGTAATATCCTTTCTTATAAGTATTCCATGATACAAATCCACCAATTTCATCTGGTTTTGTCATCGGCTTGATAGTTTTAAATAAATTTGGTTTAACACCAATTCCTGGAATGTAAGCAGCAACTAACTTATTTTGTAGTTCTTTTTTGTCAAAAAAATCAGCAATTAACCTCATGGTATGCCTTGTTCCTTGACTATGACTAAATAATATTATTGGTCTCCCTTTGTTATATTTACTTAAGAAAACTTCAAACGCTTTCTTAACATCTCCATAGGCTAATTCTAAAGCAGCTTTTCCTCCTTCATTAAACATTTTAAAAGAACGAATATGCGCTTGACGATAAAAAGGGACATAAACTTTACCTGAGACTGCTAATGCTGAGGCTTGGTATAAAACTGCTTTGTTTAAAACTTTATCATTCTGTTCTATATCATCTATAGGTGCATTCCATCGAATATCTTCTTTGTCTGTATTTAAAGTTGGATACACATAAAAAACATCTGCTTCTAATGTATCTAACTGACTAGATGCAAACTCTTTAAATTCCTCTGTATACTTTGAGGGCAACACTGCCCAAGAAGACTCTAAATTATAATTTGGATTTTGTGGAATATCTTTAGAATCAAAACTTGGAATTACAAATGTAGATTTACATGCAGTTAGTGATATTAGCAGTAAAAAAAACAAAAAGATATTTTTCATTCTATTTAGATTTATATTCTTCATAAGATTTCTCTTCAACTAAATCAGATCCAGTAAAAACATTAATTTCTTTTTTTACGTCAGAACGATCATCATTAACATAATATACTGCCCTAGCTAAATCTATAAATAGTTGACCAAAGTCATTAGCTCTTTCACATTCTCTAATATCATCCTCAATTTTCCATAACTTCTTGTTTACCTCTAATAAGTTTTTATGGAGTTTTTTTAATTGAACACTGTCTTTACAAGTACTATAAATCGCATCAACATCAGGAGTTAATGTATTATATTCATGTTGAATATTTATGATTTTATTAGCATCTTTTATTTTATTAAGTTTAATTTCTAGAATGGTGTATTTGTCTATAATTTCTCCGTTAGAAACCTCTATTTTCATATTTTAATTTTTGAAATTTTTAAAAACTAGTACATTGGTTTAAATACAAATTCTAAGATAAGAATTTTCGTTCTACTATAGACATAAAACGTTCTTCTACCTCTTCTTTATCAGTCCAGTCATAATCTGGCTTTACCATTTTATTAATAAACTTTTTAGCTTCTTTCTGAGTTTTAAATGAGTTTAATTGAGAAACAACTCTATTGAAATCCTCTTGACTTCCTCCAAATAAATTTTTCACAAAGGCAATTCGATCATTTAATCCAATTTGGATATCACCTTGCAATTTATCATTTAAAGATTTTTTTTGTGCATTTTCAAATAAATCTGAAACCACATCTGCAGAAATGGTATCTTTAAGTTCATCTTCTAGAGTTGGTAAATCCTCAGAAACATCTGTATTTTCTTTAATTTCTGGTTCTAGATCATCTTCTGTTTGAGAAAACAAATTATCAGTTTCTAAATCAAAAGATTTTTTAATTGGATGGTCATTAGTCGTTTCATCAATTTGCTCATTAGACACGATCTCTTCTATTAAAGAAGAATCATTTTCAACTACTTGCTCAATACTTTCAGAAGAATCTATGACTTCTTCTTGTAGTGTTTGTTCTGTAGCATTATTAGGCAACTCCTTATCAATTAAATTTGTAGCATTCTTAACCATAGCAACTAACTCTTCTTTTGAATGATCTGGATTTGGAGTATTATTTATATACTCTTCAACAAATGCTAAAACAGCTAATTTTTCATATACTTCATGCGCCTTAGTTTTAAGAGCAAAAACATCTTCCTTGTTTTTCATTTGTAAAATACTGTGAGCTAAACTGGTAAGATCTGCTGCGAGTTTTTTGTGCATAAGTTGTTTTGTTAAATTATTATTTAATGTCATTTTTCAATAAATTTGCATACATTGTAACTAAATGAATAACAAACCTACTGAAGCCTAAAATTACAAAATGTTTCTTGAAAATACAGTAAATCATACAGAACAATTTGGTTGGATAGAAGTTATTTGTGGCTCTATGTTTTCTGGCAAAACAGAAGAGTTGATAAGGAGACTTAAACGTGCTCAATTTGCAAAACAAAGAATTGAGATTTTCAAACCAATTATTGATACTAGGTATGATAATGAAAGTGTGGTATCTCATGATGCAAATGAAATTCGATCAACCCCTGTTCCAGTTGCGTCAAACATAAGGTTACTTGCCAATGATGTTGATGTAGTTGGCATAGATGAAGCTCAATTTTTTGATGATGAAATTGTAACTGTTTGTAATGATTTAGCAAATCAAGGAATCCGAGTAATTGTAGCTGGTTTAGATATGGATTATAAAGGAAATCCGTTTGGTCCTATGCCCGCTTTAATGGCAACTGCGGAATACGTTACCAAAGTACATGCTGTTTGTACTAGAACAGGGAACTTAGCCAACTACAGTTTTAGAAAATCAGCCAACGATTCTGTAGTATTTTTAGGAGAAACTCAAGAATATGAACCCCTAAGTAGAGCCGCATTTTTTGAAGCACAAATTTCTAAAGTAGAAAAAGAAACTACACTAAAAAATTCTAAAATTAGTCCTAAATAGTTTTATGAATAACCATGTTACAGTTCTAGAGATTGATGGAAAAGCATTAGAACACAACTTACATTATTTTAAGGATAAACTACATCAAAAAACAAAAGTTTTAGCTGTTGTAAAAGCATTTGGATATGGAAGTGATGGTGTTCAGGTAGCTTCATTTTTAAGTGATAAAGTAAATTATTTTGCTGTAGCCTATGCACATGAAGGAGAGGCATTAAGAGATGCAGACATAGCTACTCCAATTTTAGTCTTACACCCACAAATTAAAAATTTTGATCAAATTGTTTTAAATCAATTAGAGCCTAGTATATACAACCTAAAAACATTAACTGCATTTTTAGCATACGCAAAAGATAAAGAACTCATAGCCTACCCTATTCACCTAAAGTTCAATACAGGATTAAATAGATTGGGATTCTCTAAAGAAGAAATTCCCTCTATTATGGATTCTATTAGAAAGTCTAAGCATGTTAAAATTAAATCTATTCTATCTCATTTAGCAGCCAGTGAAGATCCTAAGGAGCAAGTTTTTACTTTAAACCAAATCAGTAATTTTAAAAAAATTATTCATGAGCTTTGTAGAGGTTTAAATTACACACCCATGGCTCATATATTGAATACATCTGGCGTTATAAACTATCCAGAAGCTCAATTTGATATGGTTAGAATTGGTATTGGTTTGTATGGTTTTGGAAACAATAAAACAGAAACTTCACATTTAAAAAATTCACATATTTTAAAATCTACTATTTCTCAAATTCATTTAGTCAAAATGGGAGAAACTGTTGGATATAATAGAGCCTTTGTTGCAAATAAAAACACAAAAATTGCAACAATTCCTATTGGTCATGCAGATGGCTTGTCAAGAAAATTAGGAAATGGGAATGGATCTGTAACAATCCTAAATCAGAAAGCTTTAATTGTTGGTAATGTGTGCATGGATATGATTATGGTTGATGTTACTGATATTAAGTGTAAAGAAGGAGATGATGTTTTTATTTTTAAAACTCAAGAAGATATCCTAGCAATTTCCTCTGTATCAGAAACCATCTCCTACGAAATATTAACCATGATTTCTCAACGAATAAAAAGAACACTAGTCTATTGATTTTTTTGAACTAACTACAATGATTTTTTTAAAAAAAACTCATTACCAACTCATAAAAAATATCAGGAGACTCTGCATGTAACCAATGACCAGCATTAGGAACGGTCTGAATAGATACTTCAGGGAAATGTTTTTTTATTAATGAAATATCTTTATTTGTGATGTATTGAGAATTTCCTCCAGCCAAAAATAAAGTTTTCTTGTGAAAAGATGTAAAAGACGGTAGTGCTTTACCTACTTCTTTATTGTTTTTTGTAAGTGCTTGCAGGTTGAAACGATACCCTAATATCCCTTTTTCTTTCCAATAGACGTTTTTTAATAAAAATGAACGGACACCCATATCAGGTATTAGTTCAGCGATTTTTTGGTCTACTAGTTTTCTTGTATTTTGGATGGTAAAATTTACTGAATTTAACGCTTTTAAAATATCATTATGATGTGGTTGATAATATCTTGGTGAAATATCAGCAACGATTAATTTATCTATAAAATTTGGATACTTCACTGCAAATAACATGGCAGTTTTTCCACCCATAGAATGACCTAACAATACTATCTTTTTCAGATTATAATGTATTACATATCTGTATAAATCGTCAGCCAAACAATCATAATTGAAATTAGTTGAATGAAAACTTCTACCATGATTTCGCTGATCTATTAGATGAACTTGAAAAGCTTTAGCGAATTTATTCCCTAATGATTTCCAGTTGTCACACATACCAAAATATCCATGAAGAATAAGTAAAGGAGCTCCTTCTCCAATAATTTTTGAATGTAATATTTGCATGTTATTGAAGCCTATGTAAATACATATTTACTACATTTTGAAGTCCTAAATACAGACTCTCAGAAATTAATGCATGACCAATAGAAACCTCGGCTAAATTGGAAATATTTTGTTTAAAGAATTCTATATTATTTAAACTTAGATCATGCCCAGCATTAATACCCAATCCAAGCTCATGGGCTAGTATTGAGGCTTCAGCATATGGTTTTATGGCCTTTTCATTGCCTTTGTTATATTGGCTTGCAAAATACTCAGTATATAATTCTATTCTATCTGTTCCGGTTTTAGCAGCTGCCTCTATTAATTTAAGATCTGTATCTATGAAGATTGAAGTTCTAATTCCAGCATTTTTAAACTCACTAATCACCTCTTTTAAATAAGATTGATGCGCAATAGTATCCCATCCTGCATTTGAGGTAATTTGATTGATATCATCAGGAACTAATGTTACCTGAGTTGGCTTTACTTCCAGAACTAAATCCATGAATTTACGTATTGGGTTTCCCTCAATATTATACTCTGTAATAACTTTGGGTTTTAGGTCTTTAGCATCCTGATATCTTATATGCCTTTCGTCTGGCCTTGGATGTATAGTTATTCCTTGTGCGCCAAACTCTTGAATATCTGTAGCAACTTGTAATAAATTAGGCACATCTCCACCTCTTGAATTACGTAATGTTGCTATTTTATTAATATTTACACTTAACTTTGTCATTAGTTTCAAATAAAGTACAAAAGTACGGCATTTAATGATTTTAAACTATATTCGTAGGGTATGAATGTAAAAGAATACATACTTAATGACATAACAGACTTGACTCTTAAGAGTTCAATAAAAAATGCCATTGATATTTGTAAAAGACTTCCCATCACTCATGTCCCTATTGTTGAAAATGACAAGCTAATTGGATGTTTATCTGAAACTGATTTTCAAATTATCGAAGATGAAACCTCAACCATCTCAGAATATTCTCATTTAATTGACTTCTTTTATGCTGATGAAAATACAGCCATGTTAAACCTCATTAAATTATTTACTAACAATGAAACTAACATACTACCTGTCTTAAATGATGAAAAAAAATACTTAGGTTACTTTGAATTGAGTGATATACTAGATTTATTTTGCACTAGTCCTTTTCTAATTAATGAAGGAATTATAATTGTTGTAGAAAAAAACAAAAAAGACTTTTCTATCAGTGAAATTAGCCAGATTATTGAAGTTAATGGAGGGAAAATTCTTGGTCTTTATCGTTCATTGGACATCTCCGACAACTCCCAGGCTACTATCAAAATTAACTCTGAAGATATTAACGAGATAATCCAAACATTTAGAAGATATAATTACAATATAGTTTCAGAACACAAAGATGATTTTTACCTTCAAGATTTGAAAGACAGATCTGATTATTTACAGAAATACCTAGACATGTAATGATAAAAAAAGTAGCTGTATTCGGTCAAATTTACTCTGTAAATGCAGAAAAAGAGATAACCATTCTTTTAAAAGCTTTAGAGAAACATAATGTAGTTGTTTTTTTTGAAAAAAACTTCTATGATATTCTTAAACAGCACAATCATCTCACAAAAAAATTCGCAACATTTACAAGTTTTAATGATTTAAATAATTCTTTTGATGTTTTTTTTAGTATTGGTGGAGATGGAACTATTTTAAGAGCTATAACATATATACGAGATTTAAATATTCCTATTTTAGGAATTAATACTGGTCGTCTCGGTTTTTTAGCAAATATTAAAAAAGACTCCATAGAAAAGTCTATTGATTTATTGATTGCAAAAAAATATGAAATTCAGGAAAGGACTCTGCTAAGCATAAGAACAAGCCCAGAGGTTTCATCTATAAGTGAACTCCCTTTTGCTTTAAATGAAATTACCATAGCAAGAGAAAACACAACTTCTATGATAGGTGTAAAAACCTTTCTAGACAATGAATACTTGACTAATTATTGGTCTGACGGGTTAATTATAGCAACACCTACAGGATCTACAGGGTACTCATTAAGTTGCAATGGACCTGTTATTTCTCCTAATTCTAAGAACTTTATTATTACACCAATAGCTCCTCATAATTTTAATGCTAGACCTATGGTGATTCCAGATGATACTCACATTCAACTAGAAGTAGAATCTAGAGAAAAAAGTTTTTTAATATCATTAGATTCCAGAATTACTTCTGTTCCAAAAGAAACAAAAATTTACATTGAAAAATCCCCATTCACAATTAAGAGTATTATTCCTTCAAACCAATCTTTTTTTTCAACATTAAGAACTAAACTTTTATGGGGAGAAGACACAAGAAACGAATCTAATATTTAGCTAGAAAAAAACAATAAAAAAACAAAAATCTAGTTATTCAAAAAGACTTGCCTATTAACTTTATAAAGCAAATAGAATTTTTTATATTTGCGAGCTATTTTTAAGGATGAAAAAGCGTTTAATTTTGTTATTATTTATTTGTGTTTCAAGCAATTGTTTATCACAAATAAACGAAATTGGTTTTTTTCTAGGTGGAGTTAATTATGTTGGAGATGTTGGGCCCACTAATTATATTAGACCAAATAATACTGGAGGTGCTATTTTATATAAGTATAACTTAAATCCTAGGATAGCGCTTAGAGGAAATTTCAGTTATTTTTCCCTTTCAGGAAATGATGCTGATTCTGAAAATAAAATTAGGCAACAAAGAGGTTTTAGTTTTAAAAACTCAATAAATGAATTTGCAGTGGGTATAGAATATAATTTTTACGAATACGATTTGTCTTCTAGAGACCACACCAGTACTCCATATATTTTGTTACAAATGGCAGCAGTAGATTATGAAACTCCTAGGTTGCAAAACCCTGATAACAGTTATAAATTTACAAGAAACACATCTGTTTCCATTCCTTTCGGAGTTGGATTTAAAACCAAAGTTTATGGAAAAATTGCATTTGCAATTGAAACTACATTTCGTTACACTTTTACAGATGAATTAGATTATTCAACAAATAGATTTTCAGAACTAGATTTTGGTGGTACTTCAAATGATTGGTATATGTTTTCTGGAGTCTCATTAGTATACACATTTGGTAGGCCTGCCTGTTTTGCAGACCAAAGATAGAACTATGGATAAAAAAATACTCATTAACCCTGACAGGATACCAAAACACATTGCCGTGATTATGGACGGCAATGGAAGGTGGGCAAAAAACAAGGGTATGAATCGTATTTTTGGTCATAAAAATGCCATAACTGCTGTTAGAGAAACCATTGAAGCTGCTGCACAAATTGGGACTAAGGCCATTACATTATATGCTTTTTCAACTGAAAACTGGAAAAGACCTAAAGTAGAGGTTAATGCTTTAATGGCATTACTTATTAAATCTCTAAATAAGGAGCTACATACATTGCAGGAAAACGAGGTTAGGTTTAATAGTATTGGTAATATTAATAGCCTACCTAAAACTGCACAAAAAACATTAAAAGAGGTTATTCATAAAACTAAAAATAATACCCGAATAGTATTAACATTAGCTTTAAGCTATGGAGCAAGAGAAGAAATTGTTAATACAATTAAAAACATATCTAAAAAAGTTGTTAATAACGAACTTACACTTGAAGAAATAGATGAAAAAATTATAAATAATCATTTATATACGTTTAATTTGCCCGACGTTGATTTGATGATAAGAACTAGCGGCGAAAAAAGAATAAGCAATTTTCTTTTATGGCAAATGGCTTATGCTGAATTATATTTTACTAATATACTTTGGCCAGATTTTAGAAAGGAGCATTTTTATGATGCTATTATAGAATATCAGAATAGAGAACGAAGATTTGGAAAAACTAGCGATCAGATTACAATTACAGAATAGTATTATTTTTAATGCAATTATTTTTACAATTATACTTGTTTTATTAGCGATCCCTTCTAAAGCACAAGATACTAATAGTTCTTCTGCTACAGTAAAAAAAGATTCGATTACAGTACAAAAAAATATTGTATACGAGAAAGGTAAAGAATATATTCTTGGAGGAATCTCAGTAACTGGTTTACAAAAATTCACAGAGTCTACTGTTAAAGTTTTTACAGGACTAAAAATAGGACAACCACTAAAATTACCTGGAGACAAATTAACAAGTGCTATCAAAAAGCTATATGAAAGTAAGCAATTTAGAACGGTAGAGGTTTATCTATTAAGAGTAGATGGCAACACTATTTATTTAGAATTTGACGTAAAGGAACTTCCTCAGCTAAACCAAATTAGCATTGCAGGTATTAAAAAAAATAAGTCAAAAAATTTAAAAACCGAAGCTGAACTGAAAACAGGAGCTATGGTTACAGATAATTTGATTGTAACTACTAAAAATTACATCCGAAAAAAATATACAGATAAAGGATTCTTAAAGACTAAAGTAAATATAAATACTAGACTAGATTCATCAGACATCAACTCTGTAAACATGAGAATTTTTATAGATAAAGGGTCTAAAATAAAGATTAAGAATATTAATTTTAAAGGTAACGAAGCTCTAGAAGATGGTAAGTTACGGGCTGCAATGAGCAATACCAAAAGAAAATTCTTAGGAAGGTTTTGGAAAGGGTCTAAATACATAGATGATGAGTTCAAAGAAGATCTTGAAAGTATACTAGACACCTACAGTAGACTAGGGTATAGAGATTCTAGAATATTATCTGATTCTATTTCATGGAATGATGACAATACAATAAATATAGACATAGAACTCGAAGAAGGTAGACAATATATATTTGGAGACATCTTATATGTTGGAAATAAAAGCTATACAGATGAACAATTAAATACTCTTTTAAAGATTGAAAAAGGAGATGTATATAATGGATCTGTATTAAAAGAAAGAATTACAGGTGATGGGAGCCCAACCTCAGAAGATATTCAAACATTATATCAAAATAGTGGATTCTTATTTTCGTCTGTTAATGCTGTAGAAACCAAAGTTGTAAATGACTCTATAACTGTTGAAGTTCGAATTAGAGAAGATGAAAAAGCAACTATAAATAAAGTAAGTATTGTTGGAAATGATAAAACTAATGATTTTGTTATTTTCAGAGAATTAAGAGTAAAACCAGGTTCATTATTCAGTAGAGATGCCATCATCCGTTCTATTCGAGAAATTGGTCAGCTAGGTTTCTTTGATACAAACGTAACACCAGACGTAAAACCAAATTATCAAGATAAAACTGCAGATATAGAATTTTCAGTGATAGAAAAAGGAGGAAGTCAGATAGAACTTCAAGGAGGTT
>Ga0233398_1001247_pt1 | contig 9950 bp, 17 predicted proteins | sample 38DmetaG_FD_182697 | JGI IMG/M metagenome (GOLD analysis project Ga0233398, IMG submission 182697) | Seawater microbial communities from Monterey Bay, California, United States - 38D | ecosystem: Environmental > Aquatic > Marine > Coastal | place: USA: California | collected 2016-10-02
TAACATTACTTAAATAAATAATACTTATATTTGCATACGAATTGTTTTTTTCATTTTAGATTATTTTTAGGATTGATTATAGAGGTGTACAAGTTGCACCTCTATTTTTTTATTTTATGTATTTATCTACTAATTTTCTTGCAAAACTTCTAAATCCTAATACATCTATAATAATAGCACCTAATACATATTTATACCAATCTGGAAGTTTATCCAAGTTCTCATAAGAAATTCTTATATCATCTGATAAATTAATAAAACTACTTTCTTTAAAAGCTATAATAAAAGGAGTTGCAGTAGCAATAACAACAGGTATTAAAAACAAATATGTTACTGCTTCATCTTTAAATGTTTTGCTTTTTTGTTGTGCAGTAATTAAGTCAATTTGATTATCACTATCTGTATTAGACATAATCCTATCAACATTAGCTTTTGTTTGTGCCTCTATTATAGCAAAGTCTTGCTCTTGCTTTAAACGTTTTAATTTAGCTTTATTTTCTAATGCACTTTTACCAATACCTAATAAGTCTGCTATGATGTTAAATATTCCCATACTACTATTTTTATTATAATATCGTGTATCGCAATACGCAATACTACCAATTCTTTCTATTCTTTACCTTTTCACAAATATTATAAATAGCAACTGCTACAAGATACACTATAAATAATACTAACCCTTCCATTTTAATAAGTCCATATTACTTCTTTACTTTTTTCATTATCCAAATCTATGTGAATAAATGTATCTGCAATCCCTATTCTTGTAAATCCAACCTCTAACAAAGCATTTAAGACAATAAAACGTTGTCTACTATTAGTAACACTAATATCTACTGCAAGTCCTTTTAAATGGCTTGAATTAGGCTTACCACCTATTTTAGCATTATGCTCTGGTGTTCTATATGCTGAATTAATTACAAATGGTATTCCTGCTCTTTCTCTTGCTTCGTCTAACCTTAACAAGAAAGTTTTATCCATTTTATCTAAATTATCTAATTCTTTAAAATACTTTGTCATAATTTTTAGTTTAATAAATCTCCTATTTCATTTGCTGCTGACTTAAAATTTTCTAACTTACTTTTAGAGTCTTTTAAGTAATAAGCCAATTTAGTGCTATCTAATGGTCTTACATAGTCAACACCTATTAAAGCAAGTATCTTTCCACTTCTATAATAAGGTACTACTGCAATAGCTTCTACTCCTTGTCTTTGTAATTCTAAACGAGTTCTAACATCTTCTATATCATCTATGTTAGGGTGTATCATTCTATAATTAATTACATCTTTTATCCATTTAGCATATAAACCAACAGGTATATCTTGTAACCTTTGTGCTTCACTACTTATTCCTGCTCTTGTTACTTCAAAATCACAAGACATTTTAGACTTATGTTCTCCATTGTAGTAATTTACACCATTATGAAATCTAAACACATATGCTCTATCTGCATTTGTTCCTTCCATTAAATCATATAAAGCATTTTCTATTAAAACATCACTATCTAATCTTTCTATAATTACATCTTTGTTTAGTATTTTATAGTTGATAAGATACTTTATTTCTGTTTTAAAGCTATTTATTATGTATATGTTAAATATTAATAATAATACCCACCATTTTGTTTTATTAAGTGCATCTAACAACAACCTATATTTATTCATACCTCGTTAGCACTTTGTGTGCTTTGTTTTAGAATATTACTACTAACCAATATAATATAACAGGCAAAGAAGTAAAGAAACCATCTAAAACTTCTCCTTGTCCTTTACCTGTAACTATATCATATATTTCTTTAAATACACCTGCACCAACTACAATAACTGATGCCCAAATAGGATTTATTAATATACAGAATAAAGCAAAGCCTAATGTACCACTATAAAAATGTGCTAACTTATCTCTACCTATTCTGTCTTGGTGTGTTAATATTTTCTTTATTAGCTCTAACATTAACTTATTTTATATGAATCGTAGTTTAAACCTAAAAGTGAATGTACTCCATTTCCACTTATATCAACTGCATAAGACTTCCAACCATAAGGATGGTCATCAATACCTTTCCATAAAACATCAACGTGATATTTAGAAGATAACACAGGTGCAACTACTTCATTACCATCTTCATCATATTGCCCTTGTTGTTCTACTATATGCCCTAAATGTACGATAGTGTGTTTATGTGTTGGATATTCGTTTCCATCTTCATCTGTTGCTACTCCTAAAGCATTTATTTTAGTTTCTGCTTGTTCTTTGCTATCAAAAGCGTATTTTCCAATGTTTATTTTCATAATTTATTTATTAGCTTGTTAATTTTTGTAATTCTGCGTCTGTTAATGCTTCGTTGTAAACTCTCAAGTCTTTTAATTTTCCCCTAAATGGAATTAATCCACTCGACAAAGAAAAATAAATTGCAGATAAATCAGATGTAAAACCTGAAAATGTATTATCTGTTCCAACTAAAGTCCCGTTTATAAAAAATCTTAAATCATTAATTGAGTATTTAATAGCTAATTTGTTGTTTTCAGTTGGATTACCTGCAAAAGATATAGTGTTGCTTACTCCATTAAAGCAATTAGCGTTCAACAAACCACTTTCTGTATAAATAGAAACTCTATTATTACTACTGTTGTCATTAAGTTCTATTAAAGAAGTATCAGAATTTGATAAAAAACTACCCTCAAAATAAAAAACACCCTCACTACTATTAATATAATTACTTAAGCCAGTCTTACTTAATGTTTCTGCTACTCTTGTTGCAGTTGCACCACTTGTTGGTATATAGCTTGTTGCGTAAGATTGTTCTTCTAATTGTGCTGCATCGAAAAATAAATCTTCAGATGATGAAGAACCATTTATTAAACTTGTGTCTGATTCATTTACAGAGAAAGTAACATTACCGTTCAAATCTGTTACCGATTTGAAAGTAATACTACATCTGTACCATCCGTTACCAAATGACTTAATAGTTTGATTGATGTGATTAGCAGGTGTGTCGGTTGAGCCTACAATGCCATTCTCTAAATCAAACCAAGTCCTTGCATTACTACCTGCATCAAAATTTGATGTTCGTATTTGTATAAAACCCCAATTATTTTTTTTAGCATAGATACTTACAGTATAGTATGTATCTGTTAAAACAGTAATTGTTGAAGAAGTAGTTGCACCATAATAAGAGTTTACAGAAATCCCATTAATTCCAACAGTCGAATTAGTTGTTTGTGTAGGAGAAACTAAGTAAGTGCTAAAATCTTCTGAATGCGTAAATAAATTTCTTGATTCAGGCTCTAATAATTGAGCAGGGCATCCACCATCAGAATAATCTAATCTTGGTACATTAGAAGCTACTTCTTCTATTAAACCTATTTCATTAACCCTTGTTGCTGTTGATGCTCTTGTTGTTGCTAAATCTGCATCACCATTTGTAGGTAATACACTATACACTTTGTTTGCTTTATACCCTGAAGGTATCATACATATGCTCGGAATTTTTGACATTTTTATTTTTATTAAATATTATTTATACATTCTAAACTTTCTACTACTCCACTATCATCTATAACTCTGAAATAGTAATCCCAATTATTATTTTTAAAGTCTACGTTATTTACACAATTTTCACTTTCAACTACTCCACTATCTGTTTCTACTCTTGATACAAACCTTTGTACTAATTCAGAAAACCCTGCTAACTCTTCATAAGATTTACCCCAAGATATAGTGTTAGAATTAACACCTATACCCCACCAAGTAGATTCATATATTTTACCCCAATTTATTGTGTTTGTTGCCATTCTTTAATCTTTTCCTTGTAAAACTTATTTAGGTTTATAACGTTCTTGTCCTTTACTTTATAACTTCCAACCTTCTTTCTATCTCTCTTCTTATCCATTAGATTACTATACTTGAAAAATTATTATTATCTCTATTAGGTCTTAAATCTTCGTTTGAATTGTTTAAGTATTCTGGAAACAAGTTAGAGTTATTACATAGGTAATCTACCATTCTCTGTGTGTAAAAGTCTGCTCTTGCTCTTGCTTTATCTACTAACCTATCAACCTCTGAAAAGTCTATAGCATCTTCATTCTCTCCCCTGTGTCTTGTTAATCCACTATTATCTATAGTAAATAAAGATTCTGGTAAATACTCTATATGTGTAAACCAAATCATACAAGGTTTAATATAGTTATCTCTTAATAGCTTATAATTAGCATTACCTACATCATCTAAGGTGTCTGCTATAATTAACGCCTGTAACTTGTCATATAAAGACGTACCTAAATACTGATGTATATAAATGTCTTGTGCTATCTCAATAAAATGTATTATCTTATCAGCATCTACATTACCATTAATAATAGACTTATCTTTTAAATCTTTAACTGATATAAATAACGCTTTACTCATAGCCAAATGTTTTTCTTATTTTACTTAACATACCACCTCTATTAGGCATATCCACAGGTCTAACAGGCATTTCATTAGGATTGTTAGGTTCAGTTAACCCTTTATCATAGGCTGCCTCTGAATCTACCTTCTTACCACTCTTCTTTCTGTAAACCTGTAACTCCCAGTAATGATGGCAGTTTTTACCACCTTTGAACTTTAGTAAACTATAGTTTCTTCCTTTATGTCCTAACTCTTTATTAACACCTCTAAAAGACATCATATTAATATCTTCCTTTCTAAATACAACTTTATTAGCTGTTAAGCTTTCCATTTTCCTACAAAAGTTTCTACTCTTACTGCTATTGCGTACAGGCATATAAGCATAACGAATTTTATAGACTTCATTATCTTCTTTACTCTTACCATCTTTATACTTGATTTCAGCCATTTTAAGCTCTTCTTTCTCGTCTTTGTATACTTCACTATAGACCATCTCCCAATCGTCGCTTAAAACCTCTCCTAAGCCTTCTAATTGGTCTATTAGGTTTTCTCCTTCTTCATCAGAAAAGTCTTCTTGTTCTTTATCACTCGATAACTTCTCTCCTGTTTCTTCTTCTCTACGTATATTTGTAGCTATATTTTCAGATGCAGTAAACTCTATAGGTTGTAATGTTACAAAATATAAGTCTTGATGAATGTTATTAAAAGATAATATTTCTTTAAGTCCATTAAGGATTTCATCTTGTCTTGGTCTTATAACTACTTTATCCATTAATACAGATGCAGTTCTTAATTCCTCTGCATTGTTACCAAACCCTGTATTATCTTTAATACCTAATAATATAGGTGATACAATCTTATGACCTAACATTATCTTCTCTCTTGCTTCATCAGATAAGAACTGATATTGTGCGTGTGCATCTGGTAAATGTATAGGCTCTATGGTAGCTTGACTTTCCTTATCGTCATTAAAAGCAATCATAGCTTTACCACTATTAGAAGTACCACTAAACTTTTCGTTAATCTTATTCTCTATTAACTGTTGAGTTTGGTCGTCTGGTACACCATTATTAAAGTTGATAAATAAACTTGGTGCTAAACCATTCTGTATATTACTAATATGATATTCACTAACTTCTCCTTCTAATTCAGCATACTGCAAACAAGAATGATACTCTGTAGGTGCATAATAATAGAATTTAGGTTTATAAGGTTTAAAGATATATAATTCATTTAATTCTTTAGCACTACCAAACCCAAATGAAGGTATTGGTTTTGTTTTGTCTCCTTTCTTTTTGTTACTCCAATTAGGATGATAGTGCCATTTTTTTATGATACCTTCTTGTGCTTTATTTGCTCTCAATGTTTCCATTGGAAAATGAGAAACCTTTAATATCTTAGTTTTACCTGTGTTGTATGTTATCTGTAAAGCACCTTGACCTAATAAGTAATAATCTTTAACTAATTTCTTTATTTCAGCAGGCTTAAGTAAAGACTTCATTTTTACATATTGCTCTGGAAAGTCATCAGAATTTAGAGATTCTAACCCTTTACCAAAAATCATATCAGATATACCATTAATACAGGTAGCATTAGTAGGGCTGTTTAGGTATAAATCACAAACTCTATCAAAGTAATCGTTATCCTCACCAAAGCAAACATAATCATCATTATATTCCTCTTTGATTATTGGTGTCTGATAAGATGATAGACTTAGAAATCTAACGTTATTTTTAAATTCTTTTTTATCGCTCATATTATATCACGTAAGTATTATCGTCTACAACCTCTTTATATTTATTTTGAGATTGTTTATGCTTTGTTGTAAAGTCTGTTTGAGATGTAACATAAAGTTTATCTCTGTAGAATAAACTACCACCTTTAGTTAATGTTATAGAATACCCAAAACCTTCCTCTAATATTGTAGATGAAAATGATACCTTAAAATAATTACTTAATTCAGTTACAACTAAGTTACTTATAGTTTCAGTAGTATTTTGTCCATCTTTCTTGATAATCATATCAACATCATTATGCTCTGCAAGTGCAGTAGAAACACAAGAAGAATTACTTATAGTTCCACCATCAGATATAACTCTACCCTTAAAGTCTAAGTTAGAATAATCTAAACTTTCTCTTGGAATAATAAGTATCTCTTGTTCAGATGTAATAGGTTGTACTATGTTCATTTTTTACAGTATCTAATAATATAACGAAATATAAATTTTTTAGCTCGTCTTAAATAGAAAAACCCCTGTAAATCAATACAAGGGCTAATCAAATTGGAAGTAAAAGAAATCTTTATGCACCAGGTACAACAGTAAATCCAACTGCTGATAATGTGTCTGCTAAAAAGTTTGCAGGTACTTTTTCCATTCCTGTAAAGGTTAATGTATAACCGTTAAATTCTCCCATACCACTACCTGTAGCAATAGAACCTCCTGTAACATCCATTCCGTACTCTAATCCTGCTAAAAGCAAGTTTCCGTTGTTATCTTCAATGATAACGTGAGGATGTCCGTAAGACAATAGTTTAATTGTCTTATGGTCTTCTTTACTTAATTGTGGTAATTGTAACTCTAATACTTGTTCAAAGTATGTTGTTCCGTTTTCTCTACTTGATGTAGGTGTTTCTGTGTAAGAAGATGCACCTCTTACTTCAAATTCGTAAGCAGATGGTGTTCCCGTAACAGTAGCAATTACATCGGTATCTGTTGTATCATACGTAACATCACCTAAATCGCCATTGTTTACAAAATACACTTTATTAACACCACCTACTTTGTCTTTACAAGGTTCTAATCTACCTCTTGATATATCACACGGCATTGTTTTATTGTTTTTTAATTAATCTACCCTTTTTTATATTTTTGTAGTCATTAAAGAATTTTGGTAGAATCTGAAATTCTTTCTGACCATTGTTTACCCAAATTTTACCTTGAGCAGTGTTGTTATGATTACTAACCATATTTAAAGATGGCTCAAACTCTTGTATAATAAAGTGTTCCAGCTCTATCCTATCCTGTTCACTTACCTCTGTAATAATCTCAAAATCGTGATTATCAAATCCGTATTTTCTAAAGCTATTATAAACTAAACTAATCTTACCTTTTTTTGCTTGATACTTATGTTCCCCTTTTCGGTTACTTATATCCTTTCTCTTTGTACTACCCACATAAACCTCGTTCATTGGGTTGGTTATTTTATAAATTAATCCCATAAGTGCAAATATAGTAAAAATAATTAAAAGGGAGAAATTAATCTCCCTTTATTATTAATTATTAGTTAGCACTGTTTACGATTCCGTAAGTTACGATGTCTTCAGCAACTCCGTACTGAACGCCTGCTAAGAATCTCATAATTACTCTTACATTCTTAGAGCCATCTAAGTCAGCCATATCTAATAATCTCACCTCATTCCAGTCAGAAGCGATAGAAGTACCAAACCATAAGTTAGACTTTTCAGCTAAAATCATAGTGTTAGCAGGTAATCCGTTTGCCATAAATATGTTTACGCCTGCAAACTGTAATCCAGAAAACGCTTGGTTTAAACCTTGTGCATTGATACCATTAGCACCTTGACCTTGTGATGCAAAACCACCTAAAGCGATTGCATAAGACTTATAAACATCTTGTGAAACATATAAAGAAAGTTCTGGTGAACCAAATAATGCTTTTGGAATAGCTGCATATACCTTACCCATTTCATCGATAACGTTAGCAGCAGTTACATTAGTTCCTGTTACTTCGTTTGCATCAGGTAAGTTAGCATCAGCAGCTAATAAAGTAGCGAAGCCATCATAGTTATCTGCACCGTCAACACCAGACCAAATAGAGTTCTCGTTAGTTTGTGCTACTTTAGCAGCTACATACTGTAAGATGTACTCTTGAATAGTAGAAGGCATATTTCTGTGAGCAGAACCCCCCATTTGATATCCATTCCAATCATTAAACCAATCAGTCTTACATAACTCTAAGTTTACTTGAAACTCTTTAGGTTCAATAATTCTTTCTGTAGATGTAATTGTAGATGTATCTGAAAAATCACAGGTAGCACCTTTAATTAATCCATCAGTTTCTAATCTTCTTACAACCTCTTTACCTACGATATTAGGTTTAAAAGTGATTGCGTCTTGAGCAAGGGTGTTTCCTGCTAATAAAGCTGCAGAGATAATTTGATTCTTCGATTCCCCTGCATAAGTAGTTGTTATACTTGTAGTTGTTGCCATTTCTTATTTTTATTTATTATTCAACATTTGATAAATTCTTTCTTGAGGTGTCATAGATGCGAAAGGTTTACTAAATTTAACTTCTTTCTTTTCTACTACATTTTCTGGAGAATGTACAATCTCCTTAACCTCACTTAATTCTACCTCTTCCTTAACCTCTTCTTTTTGAGATGCTAATTCTTGTGGCACTTCTTTAACTTCTTTTTTAGCTTCTTCTAAAAATGCTTTAAACATATTCATAAACTTACTTTCAACTTGTGCAAGTTCTTCCTGTGTAGCGTATTTTACTTCAACCTTAACTTCTTCTTGTTTAGGCTCTTCTTGCTTCACATCTTCGTTTAAAACAACTTCATCTTTAACTTCAATTTCTTTAGTCTCTTTCTCTACAGAAAGACCTAAGACTTCCTTAATTTTGTCTAAAGTGTTTAATTCTTGATTCTTCATTGTATTAATCTGTTTTATAATTATATAACGTTGTTACTTTTTTATTATATCGTTTTTATTCTTCTGTAGTACCTTTTGTGTTAGACAAACTCCACGTTTACTTTCTTTTTCGCCCATCCGTTCAACATAGCTGACAATGCTTTTGGCTTTATATTTAATGATTTAGCACATTCAGTTATTGAATCGTAGAATATTCCTGTTTCTGTGTTTAAAACTATTTTAGATTGATGATTTAAGCAACCTTTCATTCTTTCGGAGATACTTTTGCAGAAATCAATTGAATGCTTGTAACCTTTTAAAGAATCTCCTCTTTTCTTTTTAACTTCATTTGACTGAACTCTACCTTTTAATGCTTCGCTAATCTTTTTTTTAGTTAGCTCTGAGTGAACCTTACCTTTATTTGATTTTGATATTTTCTCCCTAGTTTCACTAGACCTAATGTGAGGTTTGTTTTCGTCAGATATTAAAACACAATTTAATCCACTTTTAGATAAGACGTCATATTTTTCTTGATAAAATCTCTCCTTAATATCTAACTCATTAACATTACATATTTCAATTATTTCAAATTTATGAGCATCTGCACCATATTTTTTTAATGAATTTCTCAGCCTAGGTTGTCTGCCAGACTCTAAAAACCAATTCTGCTTATAGTTTGATAGTCTTTTTTTTATATTTCTACTTTGACCTATATAAATTCTGTTTGTTGGTGATGTTATTTTATAAATACCTATAAGCATATTAGTCTGTTTTCTGTATTTTTCCAATACCTTGCTTCCATATAGGGTGTTGTTTACACTTCTTTTTCTTACACTTTGTTCTTGTATACGTGTTAAGACAACGACAATACTCTGCTTGTTTTGGCATTTATATTAACTTTATTTAAGT
>Ga0233398_1001297_pt1 | contig 9714 bp, 7 predicted proteins | sample 38DmetaG_FD_182697 | JGI IMG/M metagenome (GOLD analysis project Ga0233398, IMG submission 182697) | Seawater microbial communities from Monterey Bay, California, United States - 38D | ecosystem: Environmental > Aquatic > Marine > Coastal | place: USA: California | collected 2016-10-02
CTGTTTTAAAATGATTTTCGACGAAATTAGCGTCATGGATGCACAGGAAATGAATGCAGTGAGACAGGAGTCATCATCGAACGGTGAGCCTGATTCTGAACGAACGCTGCTGCACCATGAAATTGTTTCAGAAAATCCGGATGCCCCTTGGTTGGTTTTTATCCACGGAGCAGGTGGAAGCATTCGGACATGGAAATTCCAAATTGAAGCGTTTGCCCCACATTTTCGCCTCTTGCTCATCGATCTTCGGGACCATGGGCACAGCAAGGAAATCATGCCTGCTTTTCCAGCGTATGACTTCGATATTGTTGCGAAAGATATTTTAGCGGTCATCGACCACCTCAACATCAGAAAAGCACATTTCATGAGTTTGAGCATTGGCAGCGTTATCCTACAGAAGATAGATATCGATCGACCTGATTTAGTGGATCGTATGGTGATGGCCGGCGCTATTTTTGACGGAAGCCGCATGATGCACTGGTTTGTCCATTCGGGCAAGTTACTCTCCCATGTTTTGCCCTATCGCGCCCTGTATTGGTTGTTCAGCTTCATCGTTCTGCCTCGTAAAAATCATCGCTTGAGTCGATACATTTTCCGGCGCCAGAGCAAAAAGCTTTCCACGCGCGAGTACATGAAGTGGATTCAATTGTACAAACCTTTCTTCAACCTCGCGAATGAGTACATCCATCGCCCGGTGAAGAAGAAAGGCCTTCTTGTTATGGGGAGTCAAGATCACATTTTCCTCAGGGCAGCGAAGCGTTTTGCTTTGATTCAAAAGAACATGCGCCTCACTGTCATCGAAAATTGTGGGCATGTGTGCAGCATCGAAGCACCTGATCTTTTCAATGAGTTGGTATTGAAGTTCCTGAAGGATCAGGAAGTGCCCGGGGAGGTCAAAGCCAAACCGGTACCGATGAAATGGTCTGAACTAAAGGCACTGCAAAAAGGATAATTCCGACCGCCGGTGTGAACCTTGGCGCTCTGCTGAGGTTAATTTCCCATGCGCCGCTCAGAATATCCACCCGACCGCATTTGCGCGGTTTGTGAAAAGCCCTTTTCGTGGAGGAAGAAGTGGGAATCTTGCTGGGACGAGGTGCGTTATTGCTCGAAACGTTGTCGCAGCCAGCGATCATCCATTACGAATACGATACATGCTTGAAGATTGGTTCCAGCCCGTGCAAGGGCTCCAGGGTTTGAAACCTGCAAAAGAGGTGCGCTTGATTTTGGGTGATCAACTCAATGCCATGCATTCTTGGTTCAGAGGTGAGCCTGAGCCTGAGGTGATTTACGTGATGATGGAAATGCGTCAAGAAACGGATTATGCGCCTCATCATTTGCAAAAGGTGGTTGCCTTTTTTGGTGCGATGCGGCTATTCGCTTCCGAGCGAGCTTCGGCAGACCATCGTATTTTCTACTTGACCTTGGATGACTCTCGCAACCTGCAATCACTCACCGACAACTTGGATTGGATCATAAGCGATGTGGAAGCGAAACGAGTGACCTATCAACTGCCGGATGAATACCGCTTGGACGAACAACTGAGCATTTGGGGCGATGCAGTGCAGGATCGAGGGCTGGAGATTGCTGTCGCTGATACGGAACACTTTTATACGCAACGGGAAGAGCTTGCGCTGTTCTTCAAAGGCAAGAAGACCTATCGACTCGAGAACTTCTACCGTGCTATGCGAAAGAAGCATGAGGTATTGATGACCGCCATTGATGAACCTGAAGGCGGGAGCTGGAATTACGATGCCTCGAACAGGCAGAAATTGCCCAAAGACCACATGCCACCGTTGCCATTGACATTGGACCGCAATGTTGAGGGCTTGGTGCAAGTCATAGCAGCATCGGGTGTTGAAACCACCGGACGCATCGATGCAAAGCGATTTGGGTGGCCGATTACACGGGCCGAAGGACTGCAAGTCTTGGAATATTTCGTGGACGAGTTGCTGCCACATTTTGGAGATTTTCAGGATGCGCTTACCACCAATAGCTGGAGTGTTTATCATTCCCGTCTGAGTTTTGTGATGAATGCCAAGCTTTTATCTCCTGCGGAAGTGGTCAGCAGAGTAGAGCAGGCCTATCAGCTTCAACCGGAACGCATTGATATTTCACAAGCAGAAGGGTTCATTCGACAAATTCTGGGGTGGCGAGAATACATGCGGGGTGTATACTGGGCTCACATGCCCGAGTACGAAACGCTAAATTTCTTCGAGCATAAACGAGCCCTTCCGAGTTGGTTTTGGACAGGAAAAACAAAAATGGCTTGCGTTTCTCATGCGATTGATCAAACCATGGAGCATGCCTATGCTCATCACATCCAGCGTTTGATGGTGACCGGTAATTTTGCCCTCCTCGCGGGAATACACCCCGACGAGTTGGACGCGTGGTACCTGGGTGTTTACATCGACGCCTTGCAATGGGTGGAGATTACAAACACACGTGGGATGAGTCAATTTGCAGACGGTGGAATTGTGGGTTCAAAGCCCTATGTGAGCAGCGCTCAATACTTGAAGAAAATGGGGCATTACTGCAAAGGTTGCCATTATGATCCGAATGAAAAGGTGGGCGAAAAGGCCTGTCCGTTCAATGCATTGTACTGGGACTTTTATGAACGCCACAGGGAAAAACTGGAGCGCAACCCGCGCATAGGAATGGCTTACCGCACATGGGATCGAATGGATCCGGACAAGCAACGTGCGCTGCTCGATACGGCAGCGATGAATTTGAATCGATTGGAAGAATTGTAATGAGAGCACTGTACTGGTTTCGAGAGGATTTGAGGTTGCTGGACAATCCAGCACTAACGGCAATGGCTGAACAGGCTGATGAAGCCGTGTTTGTCTTTGTGATGCCGAATGGTCGTCAATGGAGTCGAAGCGAGGAACGCATGGGCGTGCATCGACGACGATTCATGATGGAAAGCCTCTTGGATTTGGATAGCGACCTTCGAAGAAATGGCAATCACCTTGTTTTGCTTGAAGGCAACCCCGCGGAGGCTATCCTGCAGGCGGCTGAGCAATGGAATTGCGAAGCGGTGTTTTCGCAAAGGTGTCACACGGAAGAAGAAACACGATCTGCCGATGCTGTGGCGGCTTCACTTCCACATTACACGGTGGAAGGAGCAACGCTCGTTCATCCCGAGGACTTGCCTTTTTCGGTAGCAGACTTGCCTGAGATTTTCTCGCGTTTCAGAAATAAGGTTGAAAAGCGAGGACTCGATATCCGAGACGAATTCCCGATTCCTGTATTGCCACCGTTTCCTTCCAAAGCACAAGAGTCAACACTTTCATTTGAACTCCCAAGTCGATTGGCGGGACTGCCAGACGATACCATGCTTTTTGATGGCGGATCGGTTCCAGGATGGAAGCGATTGAATCATTACTTCTGGGGAATAAAGGGGTTGAGTGAGTACAAGCAGACCCGGAATGGCCTGCTGGGATGGGATTATTCTAGCAAGTTCAGTCCGTGGTTGGCTTGGGGATGCATAAGCCCTCGCTCCATCTACCATGCGATCCGGCGCTATGAAGAAGATGAAGGGGCAAACGACAGCACGTATTGGCTCATTTTTGAATTGTTGTGGCGTGACTATTTTCGATTCGTAGCCTTGCAGCATGGTAAACGAATTTGGCATGAGACGGGCTTGAAAGAGTCGCCGCGCAATCCAGTTTCACATCACCCCTTACAATGGAAGGCCTGGTGTACGGGCAATACGCGCAGCGCATTTGTGAATGCCAACATGCATGAACTCCGCCTCACAGGATTCATGTCCAACCGAGGACGTCAAAATGTTGCGTCCTACGCGGTTCATGACCTCGGACTGGATTGGCGTGCCTGCGCTGCTTGGTTTGAACATTGGCTCATCGATTTTGACCCCTGCAGCAATACGGGCAACTGGCTTTACGTGGCTGGAATTGGGAATGATCCTCGACCACAAAGAAAATTCGATGTAGACTGGCAAGCAGAGCGGTATGATCCTCAAGGAGCATTCCAAGCTCATTGGGGTCGCCTCGGCGAGATTTTTCCACTCGATCCAGATGAGGTGCCATGATGCATTGGAATGTCACTTACAATGATCCCAACCGATGGAACGAGGTTCATGCGATTTGCGGGCCGAGGTGGCCGTGGTTGGATGGAATTCGGCAGTCGATGAAAGGAAATCCATTGGGTTCACCGAAAATGGATTTGATCGGACTCGAAGGATTAGGGGAACTGCAGGAAATGCGCGAGGATCTCACTCATCGAACCGGAGTGAATTTTTTGCGGACCATGGACGGTATTGTGGCCTTCACCAAAGTCAGGCTGGAAGTTTATGCCATTCCCATTCGATCTGCTGAGGTGCTCGAGGTGATTGACGAGCTATCGCATGATGCTCCAGGCAAGGCTGAAGTCAAAATAACCTTCAGCCGGGATCAGCACAAAGTAACCATGCGGATGGAAGGCTCCCAATCATCCGCGAAACGGATGATGAAGTGGCTCAAGAAAGGAGTCAATCGTCTCTCCTGAGAGGGGTCAATCCTTGGTCCAATTGGCTGGACAGCCTTGACCACTTTCTTGGACATGGCAAAGAGCATCGACCATGCGCAAGGCTTCGTCTACGCTGCGTCCTAGGGTGAAGAAATTGACCAATTGATGCTGGACCATACCATTTTTATCGATGAGAAAAGACCCGCGAAGGGCAATCATTTCAGAGTCGCAAGTGAGCAATCCTTCGTCAGAATACTCGTAGTCACCGCTGATGACATCGTAGTTGGTGGCGATGGTTTTGTTGGCATCGCTGACAATGGGGAATGTCACTCCTTCAATGCCTCCTTTTTCCTGGGGCATCCGTGCTGCTGCTGCATGTGCATCTGCGGTGTCAGTTGAGCACGCAACGACTGCGGTATTTCGTTCCTCAAAGTCGCTCAATCGTTCTTGAAAAGCGACCAGTTCGCTCTGGCACAGCCCGGTAAAATCCTTGGGGTAAAAAATCAGCAGAACGTTTTGCTTTCCCTTGTAAGAGTCGAGTGAGAAGTTTCGGACAATTTTTCCATCGATGAAGGCACTGGATGAAAAATGGGGAGCAGTTTTACCGACGAGCATGGCGAATTTTTTTGAGAATTGTGAGTCAAAGTTAAGGGCTTCCTCGCTTTGCAATACCTTAAAAAGTATATTTGATCGTGACTAAAAATCCCGTGCATTCTGATCGTCTGATCAACCGTGAACTCAGCTGGCTGTCGTTCAATCACCGCGTATTGCAGGAGGCCGTACGCCTCGACAATCCGTTGATTGAGCGGGTTCGTTTCTTGGGCATTTTCTCCAATAATATGGATGAATTTTTCCGTGTGCGCGTGGCCAATTTGCAGCGGGCCTTGTTGGTGGACGAATCGAGTGTGACTACGCTGGGCTTTGATGTTCAGCAAACGCTGCAAGCAGTGACCAGTCGCGTAGTTGCGTTGCAAGGGGAATACAACGAAGCATACGAAAAAGTTGAAGAGGCATTGAAAGAGGAGGGGATAAGGATCCTCAATGAGGAGCAGCTTTCTGGCGAGCAAGAAGAGTTCGTGTCGAATTACTTTAAACAACAGATTCGCCCTCATTTGGTCCCGATTATGATCACAGAGGATCGGCCATTTCCGGACTTGAAAGACGGTGTGTTGTATTTCGTTGTCGGGCTTGAGACTCAAAATGGATCCAAAGTGGACAAGGACTATGCCCTTGTGCAAATTCCGCCGCATCGTCCGCGCTTTGTGATTCTACCATCGCCACAAGGAAATCGATCGGTTGCTTTTGTAGATGATGTCATTCGGAAGGAGTTGCATAAGATTTTCCAACTTTTTCAACCAGACCGGCTGTATGCACATGCGATCAAAGTCACTCGCGATGCGGAGATTGATATGGATGATGATCTTTCCATGTCACTCATGGATAAGATGGCAGATGGAGTCAGTCAACGCAAGAATGGTGATTTTGTCCGTATGATTTATGACCGTGAAATGCCAGCAGCCATGCTGGATTTGGTCATGGAAAAGCTCGATTTGGGAGAAAGTGAAAATGTCATTTCTGGATCGCGTTATCACAACCGAAAGGATTTGATGAAGTTTCCAGACTTCGGTCGAAGTGATTTGGTGTTCCCGAAACAGAAATCTCGAAAGCACAGGCAGTTCCAAGGAAAGAGCAGTATGCTCAATCAAGTTGTGAAGCGGGATGTACTCTTGCATTATCCCTACCATAATTTCGGTCAGGTGGTCGATGCCTTGCGCGAAGCTGCCATCGACCCATCCGTGCAGCGCATTTGCATCAACCTGTATCGGGTTGCTCACAATTCCAAGATCATCAATGCCCTGGTCAATGCAGCGTACAATGGTAAGGACGTGCAAGTGGTCATCGAGTTGGCCGCTCGGTTTGACGAACGGCACAATATCAAGATCTCCAATGTGCTCCAGGAAGCGGGAATACAGGTAGAGTTTGGAGTTACCGGACTCAAAGTGCATTCCAAAATGTTCTTGATTGACCGCCTAGTGGACGGAGAACTCCAGCGCATCGGTTACATTGGAACAGGTAATTTTCACGAAGAGATGGCTCGGGTGTTCAGTGATTTTGGTTTGTTTACAGCGAATCCAGCACTCACAGGAGAGATTGCCAAACTGTTCAGTTTCTTTTCGAATAATTATGAGCGACCTGATTTTGAACATCTCATCGTCAGTCCATACCAGACACGCCTCACTTTCTTAAAGCTCCTTGCTCAAGAGACAGATCACGCGCGAAACGGACTTCCTGCGCGCGTCATTCTGAAGCTGAACAACCTCGTAGATGCTGAGATGATTGAAGCCTTGTATGCTGCTAGTGGTCATGGAGTGCGCATTGATTTGATTGTTCGTGGCATTTGCTCATTGATTCCAGGAGTCAAGGGAATGAGTGAAAACATCCGGGTGCGCAGCCTTTTGGGGCGTTACCTCGAACACGCTCGAATCCTCTACTTTGCAAACAATGGCGCTCCGAGGTACTTTTTGAGTTCTGCCGATTGGATGAAGCGCAATTTGGATCATCGGGTTGAGGTAAGCGTTCCCATTGAGGACCTGCAATTGCAGTCGGTGCTGGCTCAATTCCTCGACCACCAGCTCAAAGACAATGTGCATGCCCGGAAAGTCGATTTGCGCTTTTCCAATGCGTTTATCCAACCGAAAAAAGGAGGGAAGTCGGTGGATGCATCTGACCTGATGCAGCAGATTTATGACGAATCTCGAGACTAAATCGATTTCTGCGTTAATTTTATAATCCATGCGCTACGCTGCCATCGACATAGGTTCCAACGCGGTTCGTCTTTTGATCAAGGATATTGGTGAATCCAATGATGACAGTCGTCAACAGGAACGCATCGCCTATTACCGGGTTCCTCTGAGGCTCGGAGGCAATGTTTTTGAAGGGGATAAGTTGTCCAAATCCAAGGTGAAGAGTCTGGTCAAAGTGATGATCGCCTTCCGGCACCTCATCGACGTGCAGGACGTCGCAAAGTTTCGGGCAGTGGCCACCAGCGCTCTCAGAAGTGCAAAAAACCGCGACGAGGTCATTGAAGTTGTCTCTCGAAAAGCGGACATTGAAATCGAATGCCTCAGTGGGGAAGAAGAAGCTGAGCTTATTTTTCAGAATTTCGATGACGCAGGCCGTAAATTCAATCGGGATCTGCTCTGCATTGATGTAGGTGGCGGAAGCACCGAGCTTTCTGTCGTGCGCGACAATGAACGAATTGCGCTCAAAAGTTTCAAGTTGGGTGCGGTTCGCATGCTCAAGTCGACGACGCCTGCGAGCGAATGGGAGAAAATTGAGGCCTTCATGCGAAAATACCGCGGGGAAAAGCCGTGGCTCGCTATTGGAACAGGAGGCAACATCAATCGCTACCATCGAATCGCGCGATTGGAAAAGGACGCCAATCTGCCTGCTTCATCCATTGCATCCATCAAGAAACAGATTGAAGACGTGCCACTGGAGCAGCGCTCAACGCTGTTTGGCTTAAAGCGCAACAGAGCGGATGTAATCATTCCCGCGGGAGAGATTTACCTGAAAATACTAGCGATGGCCGAAACAGATTTTGTCTGGGTTCCCAAGGTCGGCTTGGCTGATGGCGTCATTTTGAACATGTGGCGAAATCACAGGCTCTAAAGATCTACCAAGCGCGAGGGCCTTTATTTCAAATTTTCGTTCAAGAATTTATCCACCTCAAAGTATCGCTTGGGCTTCAGTACAATTTTGCCTTCTTTGTCTAACAAAAAGTAGGTTGGCGTTGCTGTGACTTTATAATCACCAACCACCGGACTATTCCAGGCTTGCAATTGACTTACGTTTGGCCACGTCATTCCGTTGTCCGCGATGGCTTTTTCCCAAGTCGCTTTTACCTGGTCCAAGCTGATGCCAATGACCTCAAAGCCCTTGTAGCCGTGCTTCGCATACATCGGGCCAATGTTGGGCATTTCCTGTTCACACTTGTGGCACCACGATGCCCAAAACATGAGAAGAGTATACTCGTTTTGCTTAGCTGTCTCGTACAAATCAAGCGTGCCCCCGTTCCACTTATCGATTTGAAAGTTTGGAGGTGTCTTTCCTACCTGTAAATTGATGATGCCTTGGGCGCGCAAGCGGATGGCATCGCTCAAATCTGCTCCACAGTCTTCATCGAAAATGTAGTTGTCTAAAATGTACTGGCAGATCGTTTCTTTTCCGGTGTTGTAAAAGCCATCGAGCATTGAATACAAAACGCTCTCGAGCGCGACAGGGTTGGGCTCAAAGTGCGCCTTGACCAAATCGATGCAAGCAAGGAAACCACTGTCAGTGCCTCCGCTGAATGCACGCATCATCTTTTGGATGCGATCGCTCAATGCCATTGACCGAACAGCGCTGTTGTCAAGAGGGTCAATGTCTTCAAAAAAGCGTCCTTGCAACGTGGGGTATTTGGGGTTTTTCCATCCCAACCATTTGGCGAAGTATGTTCCCGGATTGGCATCCATCATGGCATGCTGCTCGTCGGTAAACTCGTTTTCTTTGGCTTTGATTTGACCTTCGATTCGGCTGCGAAAAGCACCAGCGTCTTTGATGCCCTGACGAAGTTTTCGGACGGCTTGGTCATGCTGTGTTTGTTTGGTCTGGTAGGCAAACCACGCGCTGTTTTCAACGGATCCAGCGGCACTTTTCGTCGCGCTCAGTCGGCTTGACTTGAATTCAATGAACAAATCGGGTTCATCGGGATTGATGATGATGTCGGTGGCGTTGGTTTCTCCGTTGTAGCTGATTTTGAAGAAGCCGCGGCCAAGCTCTAACTCGCCGAAATCAAAAGCTCGATTCACCAATTTGGTGCGCGCAATCTCCGATGTGTTACGGCTTTCACTTTCATACAAAATAACGTCTCCAGATGTGGCTGACGTCATTGTTCCGTGCACTCGAACAGTTCCCGTTTTGTCGCCTCGGTTCTGATCATTGGTCCCGTCCTTGTAGAGAGGCGAAACCTCTGCTTTTTGCGGTGTTGCGGTAGTGGATCCGCTAGTGGATTCGCTAGAGGATGGAGTATCGTTAGAAGCGGCTGAATTGGCAGGTGCTTCTGCATTGCATGCCATCATAGTCCATGCTGCGAAGAGAACTGTGCTGAGAGGAGTCATTTTCATTTAGACTTCGATTTGTTACAAATTTAACAATGGAAGCGCTGGAAAACGAGGTGGAATTAATTTGTTGGCTTATCTTCACTTT
>Ga0233398_1001316_pt1 | contig 9618 bp, 7 predicted proteins | sample 38DmetaG_FD_182697 | JGI IMG/M metagenome (GOLD analysis project Ga0233398, IMG submission 182697) | Seawater microbial communities from Monterey Bay, California, United States - 38D | ecosystem: Environmental > Aquatic > Marine > Coastal | place: USA: California | collected 2016-10-02
TTTGTGTTGATCGTAATCAGCTTTTGCTCAGGATGTTTACGGCCACCTTGCGGCGGTACGCTGACTTCAGCTCCTTCTAAAAGTTTGAGGAGTGCTTGCTGAACACCTTCTCCACTGACGTCACGTGTGATTGAAGCGTTATCACTTTTACGAGCAATTTTATCGATTTCATCGATGAACACAATGCCTCGTTGTGTTCGTTCAACGTCAAAATCGGCACTTTGGAGCAACCGGCTCAACACGCTTTCGACATCCTCTCCAACATAACCGGCTTCTGTTAAAACGGTCGCATCGGCGATGCAAAATGGCACGTCGAGCATCCTCGCAATCGTGCGCGCGATGAGGGTCTTTCCTGTTCCCGTTTCTCCGAGGAGGATGACGTTGGATTTGTCGAGCTCCACACCATCTTCAGCGGAAGGGTGGACAATTCGTTTGAAGTGGTTGTACACTCCAACACTTATCGTCTTCTTAGCTTCTTCTTGCCCGATAACATAATCGTCGAGGTGAGCTTTGATTTCTTTCGGCAGCTTCAGTTGAAAGTCTGCTGCGATTGGCTCTTCCTTGCGTTCTTCTTGAAGAATGTTGTCAGCTTGCTCAATGCAATTATCACAGATGTGACCTGTTACTCCTGCTATGAGGACTTCGACTTCTTCTTTTGCTCTTCCGCAGAATGAGCAGTTTATGGGATTGGAGCTCATGGTCTCAATGTTCGGGGGTTATTTCCGCTCGAGCACTTCGTCAATCATCCCGTACTCCTTGGCTTCAGAAGCGATCATCCAATAATCGCGGTCAGAATCATTCCAAACTTTTTTCTCTGTCTGTCCACTATGTGAAGCGATGATGGAGTAAAGTTCCTTCTTGAGTTTTTGGATTTCACGTGCGGTGATCTCAATGTCCGAAGCTTGACCGCTCGCGCCGCCAAGTGGTTGGTGAATCATGACCCGGCTATGCTTCAATCCGGTGCGTTTTCCAGCGGCTCCAGCGCAGAGCAATACAGCTCCCATGGACGCCGCCATTCCAGTGCATATGGTTGCGACGTCGGGTCGGATGTACTGCATGGTATCGTAAATGCCCAAGCCGGCATATACAGATCCGCCTGGCGAATTGATGTAAATCTGGATGTCCTTAGTCGGGTCTGAAGACTCGAGGAACAGGAGCTGGGCTTGAATGACATTGGCGATGTAGTCGTCGATGCCCGTTCCCAAAAAGATGATACGGTCTGCCATGAGCCTAGAAAAGACATCCACTTCTCTGAACGGCATTTGCCTTTCTTCGATGACCGTCCGAGTCATGTCGCTAGGTTGGTCGTAAGCGTGAGAAATAAAGTCTCGTACGGTCTGGCTGTTGAGTCCGCGATCCTTGGATGCGAACTTGATAAATTCGTTGCGATCAGTCATACCCCAAAATTACACCACAAGTGCTTGCTGTCGGCTGCCTTTTTGCGGCCTAACAAGTGTCATTTATGAACGCTTTAATACACCGGACGCGTCATCGGTCGAATCTTGGGGAAATGCCAAGAGCACCAAAACCGAGGGTGTCGTTGCAGCGGAGCTCTAGCGAACCTCTGCGGCTAGCTTTGCAAAATCGTCAAAGCTGACGTTCTTGTCTTTGATGGTGACCCTTGGTTTCAAATCATCTACGACTTTGCGCTCGATGATGATGTCTGCGATGCGGCGACGTTCTTCATCATTTGAAAGTGCATTCTTCGCAAAGTTGTCGAGCATCTCGCCTTCGAGCGGCATTCCGTATTGGGCGTATTGTGCGCCAATGACCTTTTTCGCTTCTTCTTCCAGCTCTTCTGCGCTTACTCGCATGTCAGAAGCCTTCATCACCGCTTGTTGAAGTAGTTGCCAACGCATCGATTCAGCGTAGTTGGGGTACTCCTTCTCCATCTGCTCCTCTGTCAGTGGCTGCTCGTTATTCATTTGAATCCATCGCTTGAGGAAAGCGTCAGGCATTTGGATTTTCATGTGCTCGATCAAGTCGACAACAAAGCGCCGACGAAACACATGTTCCGCATCTCGATCGAATTGGCTGTGCAATTCTTCAGAAACTTTCTCGCGGAATTGCTTCTCAGCCGTGACTACGCCTTTGCCAAGGACCTTGTCCCAAAGCTCTTGGTTGTTTTCATGCGGTGTCAGGCGTTTCACTTCCTTCACCTCGAACTTGAAGTTGCCTTTTACCTCGTGTACCTGCTCGTGGTTGATGCCGAGCATTTTACCAAGATCGTCGTGCCCATGGGATACCTTGTGAGGATCGAGGGTAAAGACGTCGCCAATTTTTGCTCCCGTCAGTTGTTTTCGGGATTTTTTATCAGTGAGGTGCTCCAAAGCAATGTTCGAATCGCTCTCAATCCCGCCTTCGAGTGCATGGTCCGCAGCGTCAAGTTGCGTAAAGTGTCCCATGATCAAATCTGTGTCTGAAGCCTGTTCAGGCTCACTGATTGCGCCGTGGCGTCTGCAGTGATCTTTCGTCGCCGCCTCGATGGCTTTTTTGTCGACTTTGATCACGTGACGTGTAAACTTTGCACTGCGACCGAATTCAAGGGAGATCTCCGGAGCCAACCCAATCTCGTATGTAAACGTAAATTTTTCTGGCTTTTCCCAATCACCAGCGGATTCTGTACTGGTTTCAGGGATGGGATTCCCTAGAACCTCCAACTTTTCTTTCTGGATGTAGGTACTCAGATTTTCCGAAATGATTTTATTCATCTCATCCGCTAGAACGGGCGCAGCATATTGCTTGCGAATCAACGCCATTGGCGCCTTGCCTTTTCGGAAGCCGGGATATTGGGAAGTCTTTTTGTAATCGTTGAGGATTTTCTCAACGCGTTCCGTGTAATCAGCGGGTTCAACGGTCAAGGTCAATCGAGCTGTGAGTTCGTCAGTGTTGTTCCGATCGATTTGCATGTGTCGGTGTATGAATGGCTCGGTTTTGACGTTTCCTGGTGATGGAACTCCACAGTTCGAGCGGTTTCAGTTTTGGTTTCTTTTCTGAAGAGTGCGGGTGGAGGGACTCGAACCCACACGCCTCGCGGCACTGGATCCTAAATCCAGCGTGTCTACCAATTTCACCACACCCGCCCTTCAGAAAGGAGTGCAAAGGTAGGAATACGGATATTTCGATAGAACTTGCGAGCGCATGAATTTTCAAAGTGTTTTAGATTACAGTTCAAAATCGGTGCTTTGCATTTGGTTTGCAATGCTCGCTTTTGCAGCAGGGGCGCAGGATGAAGGTCAAACGCGCATTGATATTTTGCAAGCAGATGCCATCTTGCGTGACCAGAGTCAGCCGGATGTTCAGCGGTTAATTGGGGCTGTTGTGCTCGGATTTGGAGAGGCTAGGTTGTCTTGTGACAGTGCCTTACGCTTCAAAGACGGTCGGTTTCGAGCGATGAGCAACGTGCAATTGAAAGACGGAAATCGGATTGTTTGGGCCGAAAGTATGTTGCTAGATCCTGTCCAGGAGACCGCGATTGCTGAATCAAATGAAAAGGGTGATGTTCGGCTCAAAAGTGATGTGGGAGAAATCCGAGCCACCCGAGTGGAATACGATTTGGACACCAAGTGGGTGCGATTTCCTTTGGGGGGCAATATGCAAGAAGGCGATCGGACGGCGACGTTCAATAGGGGACTGTTTAAAGTGGATGAGTCGATGCTGCAACTGGGAGGAGAGGTGCGCATCGAGGACGCGGATTGGACGGTCGATTCTGATTCCCTTCACTGGGATGAAAAAGACAATCGACTATTTTTTCATGGTGCGTCGCATGTGATCGAACAGACTGGTGGCCTTGAGCTGCAATGTTTCTATGGGGAATTCGATCAAATCACGGAGTCAGGTTGGTTTACTTCCGAGGATTCTCTGGCTGCAGAAACAGCGCGTGTGCGCCAAGACGATGTTTGGCTGGAGGCGGACTGGCTGGAGATACCTTCGGACTCGCTGCAGCCCATGGTGGCGAATGGTCGTGTGGAAATTCGAGATACATCCAACGTCTGGAAAGTTTGGGGTTCTCAAGCCAAGCGCCTTGACGTCGGTTCTGGAGACTTTGTGGTCACGGTCGATGGAGGCTCAACCCAAAAGGCGCGTTACCTGGATGCTTCTTCTGTGGACACCCTCTGGCTCGTCTCGGACACCATCGAAATTCAAAAGGAATGGACTCGGCTATGGCCTGAGGTTCACTTGATTCAGGGCCAAGCAGCGGCGGAGTGTGAGGTGCTCATCTGGGATGCATCTACCGAGCAGATTGAGTTGATTGGAAATCCGCTGACGTGGCTGGAAGGTTGGTTGCTGAAGGCGGACTCGATGACATGGCAACTTGCTGATAATCAACCTAAAAAGCTTTCTGCGCGGGGGCGTTCTGGTTTGGTTTTTGACCTTGATTCGGCTTGCATGCAACAAATTTCGGGGAGAAATCTTGAAGCCTTTTTTGTGGACGGTGAGCTTCATTTTGTTGAAGTCAAGGGCAACGCCGAAACGGTTTATTTTGATTCCGAAAAACCCAATCCCTGCGAAGCTTACAACAAATCCGTGAGCAGTGCCATGCGGATAGATTTCGATGCGGGTGAAATCCGCGACATTGTCTTGTTGCAAAAGCCAGAAGGCGTGTGGTCCTCTGTCCGAGGGGAGGCTCCGCAGCTTGCCGGAATGTCCTGGATGGCATTGCCTGAGATTATCCAGGATGCCTATGAGCGTGATTTGAATGACTTTCGAAAAGCGAATTGAAAGCGCTTGTAAATTGGCGTTGAGCAAACGCGAAATCGATCTTTTTGAAGCGTTATAGATACTGACCTTGCCCGCAACTACGTCTGAGGATATCTCGGAAAAATTTGGGGGAATAAGGAGGAATGAAGATTCAGGTCAGGAGGGGTGAAAAACGTATGCTATTGCTTTGTGTCGTGTTGGCAATGACTCATGAGGTCGGGGCTCAGTTGCCCGGCGTGGTTCCATCATTTGTTCTCCTTCGGGGAAGCGGATTTGGGCTTTACTCACAGCCAAGACGGGGAGGGTGTCTTGGTTTTTTTCAGGTGGGTGATGAGCGAGGTTTTGCTGTGATGGGCCAATCGATTTCGATTGGTTCTCACAGTGAAGGGAGTTTATTGCTCCGGCATTCTCTTTCGGTTGACTCGATTGGGGGAATTGGATTGGGGTTAGGTGTCCAATTGGATTCGTGGGCTCAAGGAGCAGACTTTACGATGGCGTTTCCCGTGCATGTGCAAGTCGATCGGAATCTGTCGGAAGATTCGGAGTTGATGGCATTTGTTCGTGTGACGAATCGAGGTCGGCTTCGTGAGATTCAAGATCGTGGAGAATTCGAGGGCGGAATCCGTTGGGTCAAGCGACACGCACATGGCCTTTTCTCGGTACTCTGGTTTTGGGAGTATCCTCAATCTTGGTTGCAGGCGCAATGGACATGGAGGTTTCAACCAGAAAGATCGGTGCGTTTTCTAGCACAACCCGTTCCGTTTTGCCTCGGTCTAGACTTCGGATGGGTAAGGCGCAATGGTGAGCATTGGATCGGAACGACATATTCCAATTTATTGGGGCTTTGGATGTGGAACTGGCGAGTGGATTTGGGACGATGAACAGCAATGAGACACGGGTTTGTGGTCTGTTTTTGGTGTATTTTCTTCAGTTGCCACCGAGCTCGTTTGCGCAGGAATCAGCTTTTCGATGGTTTGTATCAGAGCAGGTTGTTTCAGGTCAGTGGTTGCCTTCGGAGGGAGAGATGATTCTCCAATACATCGAGACGGCAGGAAGCCCGGTCATCCCTGAGGAGGCAGCGGCAATTATTGGCTTGTCGACTCAAACTAGGCGGCAATTGTACAGGTCCGGAGCATGGCACAAACTGTGCACGGGTCAAACGACTGAAAGTTTGAAAAAGCGTCAAGGTCCTTCTATTGATGTTCGGGGCCAAGCGAATGCCAGCGATTATTCGATGCGCTTGAAGAATCCCGGTAAATGGGGTGTTCGATTCGATGGGACTTCGGAAAAATTGACCTTGGGGGAAATACGAAAGAATGGACTCAGTGGTTATCTCCAAATCCCTGTGGTTCGTGGGGTGCGTTTACTTTTCGGGCAACACAAGCTGGGATGGGGAAACCGATTGGCTCAAAAAGAGGCCATTTTCTTTTCGGGTTTGATTTCGCCGGCCTTTGCTGTTCCGGTGCATTATGGATTTGCTCCAATTTGGGGGGAAGTTTCTTCGGGAATGCGATCGGGTGTGGCATGTTCAGGGAACTTTTCGAACGGGGAGTTGGTCATCAGTGTAGACGGTCTTTTTGCAAAATCACGTTGGGCTGCAATGGCACTGAGATCATTTTCGTGGGGCTCGATTGGCGGCACACTGGAGCGAGGTTGGGAGTCGATTGGAGTTGATCAACACTTCGTACCCTCTTGGCTTGGGAGTTGTTTTGCATTCGGAAGCAACAGAGGATGGCAATGGTCGCTTGAAATTGAGCCGTCGCTGTCATCTCAGGCCATTGCTGCCGCGTGGCAACGTTCGATAGGCAGGGGATGGGACGGATTTGGAACCTTTAAAATGCGAAAGGGATTGCTTCGAGATCACGAAAGTCAGGAGGTCACTTGGCGGAATGAAAAGGAAGCGTCGTTGGGAATGCAGTGGGTTTTGGGAGCTCGAGAGCTGCGCGGTCGGTTCCGACTGGAAGTTGCATCTGCGGATCAAATGATTCGGTATGCCCTTCGCTCAAGCCTTGTAACAGAGTTGAATTCGTTGCATCGTGTTGAGCTGCATTTGCGCTGGCAGGGAAGAATCGAATATGCAACTTCGGAGCCGCCTGTCCAAAGGGTGGGAGTGAGGTGGAGGTTTGAGGATGCTTTTCTGACGGGAAACATTCGACTCGAGTGGTTTCCAGATCAAGGCCGTGACGGATTCGGTTGGTCGTCCATGTGGGGTGGAAACCTAGGTGAGTGCAATGTGAAATTTGGCATTGCTCAATGGAAGATGGGGCCTCGGCAAGTCGGTTACTTTTCGATGCCGACTTTCGAAGGCGTTCGCATGCAAGGGATGCATCATTTCGGAACCCGGGCATCGGTTCGAATCAGCCGAGAAATAGGTGCGCGGTGGAAAGCACAATTGTTGGGATTTAAGAGCAACGACAATAATCCATCAGAGCGCTTTTCAGGTCTTTCGACATTGGCTTATGCACAAAGTGAAATTCAATTCCGTTTGATGCTTAATTTGTAATGGTATCTTCGCGTAAATCTCCATCATGGCAACTACTTCAGACATCAAGAACGGATTGGTCATCAATCACAACAATGGATTGTGGCAAATCATCGAGTTCCTCCACGTTAAACCGGGAAAGGGAGCGGCGTTTGTGCGCACCAAGTTGAAAAACTTGAGCACAGGAAAAGTAGTGGATCACACATTCAATGCTGGTGTGAAAATTGATATCGTACGTATCGAGGTGCGGGAATATCAATTCTTGTACAACGATGATCAGTACCACTTCATGAACTTGGAGAGCTTTGAGCAAATCCCGGTAGAACGCACTGCAATTAATGCGCCTGAGTTTTTGAAAGATGGGCTGATTTGTAAAATTCAGTTTCACGCAGATGAAGAACGCGTGCTGAGCTGTGAATTGCCAACGCAGGTCGAAGCGGAAATATCGTACACTGAGCCCGGTGTCAAAGGAGATACAGCAACGAATACCCTGAAGCCGGCCACAACAGATACGGGTGTTGAAATTCGCGTGCCCTTGTTCATCAATATTGGAGATCACGTGAAGGTCGATACCCGAAAAAAGGAATACGTCGAGCGCGTCAAGAAGTAAGAAATGGCTCACAGCATTGAACGTCTCGAGCAGCGATTGGAGCTTCAGGATTACAAACTGAGGGCTCTTCTTGACGTGACCCAAGGCATCAATGACCGGGCTTCGGAGGCGGACTTGTTGGACAAATTTCGAGCGAGTCTTGCCGAACACCTCGGCATTCACCGCTTGGTGCTTTATGCGTTTGATGGCAGCTGGCGGTGCTTGCTTGTCAACGGTGTCGAAGGGGAAGTACCGCAGGTGCAAGACGCAGCATTCTTTGAGCAAAAAAAAGATGAGATTTTCCTGAGTTCAACAGCCGGCGCAGAGCAGTTTGATGTGGTTGTCCCCGTGCTGCATAATGAAAAGCCGTTGGCTTATTTGCTTGCAGGGGACACGCAAGAGGGACAGGGAGTAAGCCCTGTCGTGAAGCATCTGAATTTTATTCAGACCTTGACCAATGTCCTCGTGGTGGCGCTTCAAAACCAACGGCTGGAGTTGGAACGAGCAAGCCAAGAGGCAACGCGCCGGGAGCTTGAATTGGCGGCCACTATGCAGTCCATGCTGGTCCCGACTGAGTGGCCGGATGATCGTGACGTCGATGTCGCTGCATTTTACAAACCGCACCTGGAAGTGGGCGGCGATTATTACGATGTTTTCACGGTGGATGAAGATCGCATGGTTTTTTGCATGGCGGATGTGAGTGGAAAGGGAATTGCAGCGGCTTTTCTGATGTCGAATTTCCAAGCAAATCTGCGGGCGAGTTTTCAATATGAGCCTGATGATTTGAGAAGTGTGGTCAATCGACTGAATGAGCGGGTTTCGGAAAACGCGAAGGGAGAAAAGTACATCACGGTTTTTGCGGCAGTTTACCACCGTAAAAAGCGTGAACTCCAGTACGTCAATTGTGGTCATAATCCACCTGTAATCATGTTTGCAGACGGAAAAACACAGCAGTTGGAATTGGGTTCAGTCGGACTTGGTATGTTCAGGGAAATCCCCTCTCTTGAGACTGGCGTTGTCCAACTCGATCGCGATTCTACCCTGGTGTGTTTTACGGATGGATTGGTCGAACAGGAAAATGTGGAAGGCGTTCCTTTTGGGATGCAACGTATGGAGGACATCTTACGCGAACGTCGCGGAATGCCGGTGAAGGCTGTTCAAACGGCTCTGATTGACTCTGTGAAGGAATTCAAGGGGGAGGAGCCAAGTTTTGATGATACTGCCCTCATGGTGGTGCGTTTCCACTAACTCTTATCCCTCCAGAGAGCTAACGGTGTCTCTTTTTTCCGAGTCTTCAAGGCTGCAGTCCCACACAAGAAGCAAAGCGAAAAACCCCCAAAAGAGTGCGCTCGCTTTATCGGTGTCGAGGTAATTGTTTAGCACTCCATGGACGAAATACGTCATCAATCCCAAGAATACACCCATCGCTAATCGCGCTTGGTCACGGTCTTGTAGTTGGCGGTGCAACTTAAATCCGAGATGCAAGCAAAACCCGAGGAGACCGACCACAAAAATGAGGCCTGGAACACCTTGTTCTGCCAAAGGTCCGAGGTACTCACTGTGCGCATTGCCCCCGTCTGCGTTGTTTGTGCTGATGATGGTTTGGTCTTCGGATCGCTGAAAAGGTGCGTATTCGAATTGATAGCTTCCAGGCCCCCAGCCTAGGATAGGGCGCTCTTTGAACATCGCCAGTGCAGCATTCCATCGGTTCAGGCGCTCCAGATTCGAAGCATCGCTTGACACGTTTGAAATGGACTCAACGTGTTCAGATAGGTTGTCAGAGGAGTCTTGTCGATTCCGCTCCAATTGAATGAGCAAGGCGTCTTGAGCGAACCAAAGAAAAGCG
>Ga0233398_1001345_pt1 | contig 9468 bp, 8 predicted proteins | sample 38DmetaG_FD_182697 | JGI IMG/M metagenome (GOLD analysis project Ga0233398, IMG submission 182697) | Seawater microbial communities from Monterey Bay, California, United States - 38D | ecosystem: Environmental > Aquatic > Marine > Coastal | place: USA: California | collected 2016-10-02
TATCTTGGGTGAAGAGGAGTTAAAATTCAAACACCTGAACCTTTCATAACAAGAGTCATTATATGATGAGTGTCAATCAAATCTTTTGGTGTAATACTGATGTTCGATATTTCCAATGAGTTATCTACTAAAACAATAAAACGGTTATAATATTATAGTGTAACCGTTTTTCTATTTTAATAACCTTATATTATTTTCAATTATATTTGATAAAAACAAAATAGATGAAATTTTTTAGGCCATTTCGTCAAAATTCCAAGGGAAATTTTGATTATATAAAATATGCATTAGGAGAAGTTATTCTTGTTGTTATAGGTATTTTAATTGCTTTACAAGTAAATAATTTTAATGAAAAAAGAATAGAAAAGAGGGCGATGAAGGATTATTTTCAAAAAATTAGCTTTAATATCAATGCAGACATAAAAGAATCCAAAAGATTATTAAATTTTAGACAAGAGCATATTGTTAGTTGTAATAAAGTATCTAAGGCCTTGATTGAAAACAATTTTTCAGATCAGTTATTGATTCAAAAAGCAATATTTGAGATGATTATTGAAGTCCAATTAAATTACAACAAAGATGCGTTCGAATCTTTAAAAAGTTCGGGGTATTTAAGATATCTGAACAATGAAGAAATTGAAGAATTACTCAATGACTATTACAATCAAATTAATCAAATAGAAATGTTTGAAATTGATCAAAGAGATTGGGCTAATGCATTAGAATTAGAGTTAGATAGAAATGGCTTTTTTTACAGCTACACACAGCTAGATCAAAAGGTACATACAGATTTATTTACTTTAATGGGTAATTACACCTTAGAATTAAAAAACCACCCTGGTCACAAAATCATAATGAGACTTCTTTTTCGAGGAGGCACCAATAACTCATTTTTAACTGGATTTTACGAAAATCATATTAAAACAGGGAATCATTTGATTGAAGTTTTAAACAAGGAAATTTACCATTAAAACTGTGCTGTAACATTGAATAATTCTTTGGGAGGAAGTCAAATCATATAAGTTCAACTTTTTATACTAAGAATCATCAAACTATGAGTATCTATTAAATCTCTTTGAGTTACACTTATGTTAGATATTTCTAATAGTTATATAATAAAATAATAAAACGGTTATATTTTATAAAAGTGTAGCTGTTATTTATATCACAAACTTGAATATTACACTTTTAATTTAAATTTGTATATTCACAATTATTAATTAAAACAACTAAAAATGAAAAAAATAATAGTTTTATTATCAATTTTTATTTTAATTTCCTCTTGTTCCAATGAAGTTGTAGAAAAGGAAGTTAATAAAAAAGGGGGTGAATGGGTAAGTTCAGGTACAAAGTTTATTATAGGTTCTGATCAACAAGTAGAAATTGTCAAGAGTTTGTTATCTAATTATGCTGCCATGAACGCAGAGGCAGTTTTTTTAAATACAAGAGATACAGTAAGGTTTTTTCCTTACAACGCAGAAAAACCAGTTATGATGACGGTTAAAGATCAGAAAGAAATGTTTTCTTTGTATGATTCAATAATCTCAAAACCTGTATATTTTCTTCCTTATGAACTTGAGGGTGTTAGGAGTCTTGTTGAGGTAACTTCTACAGAAACTAAATATAAAAAAGACGGTACTGTAGAAAAAGATCTCTTTTTAGAAAAATTTATTTTTGGAGATGATGGTAAGATTCATACTGTAAGGCAGTGGAGAGCTGCATGGTAAAAAATCTTTTATTGATATCAGATTTTTGATACTTTAAACCAGAATTAATTATTAAAATTGTGCTGTAACAGTAAGTATAATTAAGGGAGGAAATTACAATCTTATTAGTTCAACTTTTCATAATAAGAGTATTATGTGATGAGTATCAATTAAGTCTCTTAGAGTTAGACTTATGTTTGATATTTCGAATGAGTTATCTACTAAAACAATAAAACGGTTATACTTTTTAAAGTGTAGCTTTTTATTTATTTTTTTAAAAAAATATTTAACCATGAATTTGAAAGTAATTAAAAGAGCATTATACCCTCTATTACTATTGTTGATTCCTCTTTTTGGAAACCTTTTTTCTAACCAAGTCAATTGGTCTTTATTTGACTTTATAGTCATGGGGTTTCTGTTGGTATTGACAGGGCTAAGTATACATTTTATCATAAAGAAGGTTACGAATAAAAAATTAAGAATAGTACCTATCATTTTTGTCATCATAATTTTTCTGATGATTTGGGCAGAGTTAGCAATAGGAGTATTTGGAAGTCCAATTGCCGGTATTTAATTCACAAAAAGAAAAATTTCGCTACAACTTTGAATAATTCTTTGGGAGGAAGTCAAATCATATAAGTTCAACTTTTTATACTAAGAATCATCAAACTATGAGGATCTATTAAATCTCTTTGAGTTACACTTATGTTAGATATTTCTTAATAGTTAATTAATAAAACAATAAAACGGTTATACTTTTATAAAGTGTAGCCGTTTTACAGTTACTAACGAGGGTTATTTAATTAAGGAATTATGAATAAATTTAACTAAACAATTTAAATTCTTTGAAGTTTTCAATGTTAACTCTGAAATTATTATGGATAGCTATAGCTGCAGTAGGGCTTCAGGTCAATAATCTAATAACTAAGTTTTGCCCAGTCTATTTAATTTATAATAAACTTATAACCAACACTTAATCTATTCAGAATGGTAAGTAAAACATCCTTAATATGTAAAAAGTAAATTATAGATTATAAATCTGGTATAAGCTTATAGATTATTGAAAATCATGACTTGATTGTGATATCAAAAATTTATACCTTTAGATCATGAAAAAAATTCTTTATTTTTTATTGTTTTTTAGTGCCATCACTATATTAGGTCAATCCAAGAAAAAACAGATAATCGAATTAAAATCTGAGCTTGACAAATGTAAAATTGATAAAAGTTACATTGAAAATGGGCTTAGTTATGAGAAAACTAAAAACGTTAGGCTTAGTTATGATAAATCGAACTTGGAAACGAAGATTTCAATTTTAACTTCTGAGAAAGATTCTTTTGAGATAAAAGTGAAATCTCTTGAGAAAAAAGTGAAATCTCTCAAAGGTAGACTAAGTATATTGGAACAAGAAATAGAAGTAAAGCAAGAATCAATTGCTAGACTTTTGGGTCAGATAGATAGTTTGGCAATGGGAGAAAGAGACTCAATTAAAATTAATAATGATTTTCTTAATAATTATTTTGTTAATCGTCAGAATTTAAGGAACCATCTATTTTCTTTTAGGTTAGATAAAGTATTATTGCCAGGAGATAATTACTACTCTAATGCTTATTACAAGAGTTTTACTATTCTTGATATAAATCAGTTTTATATTGCTCAAAAGGTTGCAAGAAATAGTAAACGGTTAAAAATAAAACCAATCTCATTTTTAAATACCTTAATGCCTGATTTTCAAATATTAAATAATAAATTTTTAACCTTAAAGAAGAAAAATGGTGAAGTAGAAAATTTACTTTTTGATTTGACTAATTTTGATTTTTCAAGAGATTTTTTTAATATTCAATTGACTCCTGAAGAATCCAAGAATACTAAGGTTATGAATTGGAATCTAGTTAGAATTGACAATGAAATTTATATTACTTTTAATACCGATATCTTTCATAGAATGTTGGGAGATTCAGAGTTTAACTTTGGTTCTGGATATACAATAACTAGTGAGTACAATTACAAAAGCCGCAGTTATTTAAAGATTATTAAGGAAGAAACTAGCTATTATGGTAATGCGAAAAGCTCACAAATGTTTTTAGTTCGTAAAAAAAATAGAAATCTTAATAATGATATTGCCGTTAAAAATCCGATTTTTTTATTCAAGTTAATTGAGCAATAGCATCTCCGCAATAAATAAGGATAAGAAATTCTTTAATTTTTATTCTAAAATGACATAGACCGAATCTTTTATTATTTTCTGGCCAATTGTTGAAAAAAAATTCGAATCTTCCTCTTGAGCTGTGATACTGTGTACATATTCAGCGGTGATTTTCATGGTATCTCCCTCCATATTTCTTATTGGGGCTATTACGGTATTAAATACACCTGTATTATCATCTGTATAACTGCTTTGGTTAATGGTTGGGACTAATTCATCTCTCCAGTTTATAAGAGGAGGTAGATTGGTGTAAACAAGTTCACCAGTAAGTGGATTTATAAATGTATAAGTAATATTGGCCACAGTATCTCCTTTTAATAACCACCAATACAAATTTGATGAAAATTCTACTTTTTGCCTTAAACCACCCGACAAGGTTTCAACTGGTCTGCCATCATTTCGAATTAATCTCCCTGTAATACGGTGTATTGTTTGGTGTCTATATCGATCTAATTTTAATCTGTAAAAACCATTCACATCTTTAGATAATGTAAAATTCGGATCTTCATTCAAACCTTCTAGAAACTCTATAGTAATATCATCGCCGTTGTCTATAAAAGTTATATTATTTGAGCAGGCTAAAATAAAGAAAAATAAAAAAAAGAATTTTAAAAATTTCATAATATTTTAAATGAGATATTTGTGATTAATTATTGTATGTTTTTTCAATGAATATAAATCAATGATTGCCTCATTAATTTTTATTTGCATTTGTATTGCTAACGATGTCAATTTCTATAGTTAAATAATTGCCATTTCTACTAATCTTGAAAGTCTTGGTTTTGTCCTTATTAGCAAGAGTTTTATAATTTCGAGACTCTTTTATTAATTCAAAGTTTTTCTCCTGTAGTGAACTAGAAATTCTATCTATAATTTCTGATCCTTTATTTCTTGCTTTATTTTTTAGGCTTAAGTTGAGTCTTATACTTTGTAATTCATTTATCTCACTTAATTCTTCTTTCTTTTTTGATTTAATTGGATTTTTAAACGTATGACGCAATCTAAATTGAAAGTTTTTGTCAAAGTTTAAATTCGATTCAAATAAGCGATAAGAATCCATACGTTTTTCCCATGCTGGTAACGCAGCGATTAAATTTTCATCTAAAGCAATAGATTTGTAGGTGTCTTGATCAACAAATTTTTTATAGAGTTCATCAAAATATTCTGGTTTCAAGGTATTATTAAAGTCAAACATAATTCCTGAATCAGGATCTATAAAGTAGCCAAACATACTTTCAAAATCATAAAAAGTAGCCATAATTGTTTCGTCTAAATTAATAGCTGAATTTCTGGTAAATAGGGATTCCGAAAACCCTTCATGAAAAAGGTTTCTTATTTTTAGATTAGTAGCTGATTTTACATCATCACCATCCTTGTCTATATATGCCCATTGGCTCCCATCTTTCACCCAAGCGCCATTTGATAAAAAAGGTAATCCTTCTATAAACTCAGGACGAATTTCTACTTTCCTTTCAATGTCCATAAAACCACCTCTTCGGTTTGAAACATTGTAAAATAAGGATAAGCCGTTGTAGAATCGAAGTGGAATTTTCTCTCTGGTCTTAATTACATATTTTCCCTCAGTATCAATTAACCCATACTCTCTGTCATTTCCTTCCACTGTTGTGTATGATTCAGAGAAAGGATAAATTTCTCTCCATTCATCACTTTTGAACACCTCTTCAAAGTTTTTGTTTAATACTCCTTTGAAATCATTTCTTTCAAAAATTGCGTAGCCATTTTTAAAACTTCCAATATTTTGATATTTCAATGATAAAGGGAAAACAATTTTTCCGGTTTGGTCAACAAAACCATACTGTTTTTCTTTATCTATAATTTGATGAACTAATGCCAATCCTTCACTAAAGGCGCTAACACCATTATAATTTGGTTTGATTACCGTACTCCCATTGCTATCTTTGAATCCCCACAAGCCAGTAGCCTCATCTTTGAATTTGAAAAGTCCTTCCGAAAAATTGCCTGCCGATTCTACATCGTCGAGTCGAATAAATTCGTTAAAACTTTTATCAATGAAAGCTAATTTTCCATCTTCTCGTCTTACTAATGCTTTTTCTTCATTAAAATGAAGGGTCTCAGTAAATTTGGTTTTGATTTCTTTCCCTTCAGTATTAATAAATATTATTTCTCCATTTTTTTTATAATGAGCAACACCATCCACCATGAGGGAAGGTTTCTGATCTATAAAAAAATCAACAACTAATTCTCCTTTTAAATTTACTAAACCGTAATCTCCTCTGCTTGACTGTCGTGCAGGTATAGCAATACCCTCAAAATACTCGGTATTTCCACATGATAACAATAAAAATGAACTTATTGTTATAAAAAATATTTTTCTCATAAAGATTTTTTTAAACAATCATAAAAGTAAGAAAATCTTTTAAATGTATCTAATAGACATACTAACAGATAGTTGCGGTGTTTTCTTTAAGGTAAATTGAAAATTTATTCGTAATTAATTTATATTCATAGATAGTTCATGATAAAAGATTTTACCTTTTTAAAACCTTTTTACTAATTTGTTTCTTAACGTTGGTTAGTTTAAAGATACAGTAACCCTTAGAGATTGTATTTATATCTAAACTATTTTTACCTGGATATATTTTCTTTTTCTTGATTAGTTTACTATGTATATCAACAATTTCAAAAAGCAGTTTAGAATATTCTAAACTGCTTTTTTTAGGTTAAAACTAAAAATTATACTTCTAAAAAAATAGTATCTTTAAGTCATTAAAATTATTTTTATGAAACTAACTAAGACACTTTTTTTTATATTTATTTCTCTCTCAATAAGCTCATTATTTTCTCAAATAGAATCGAATAGTGAAGGCCCTTTTAATCAATTAATTATTAGGGGAGTTATGTTAATTAATGGAGATGGTTCTCCTCCTAGAGGTCCTGTTGATATTGTTGTAGAAGATAACAAAATATCTAAGGTCCAAGTTGTAGGTTACCCTGGAGTAAAAATCAATGAAAGCAGAAGACCTAAATTAAAAAGTGGTGGAAAAGAGCTAGATGCTGAAGGAATGTATTTATTACCTGGCTTTGTAGATATGCATGGACATATTGGAGGTTCTTCTCAAGGTGCTAGCCCTGAATATGTTTTTAAACTTTGGATGGCTCATGGTATTACAACTGTAAGGCAACCTAGCGGAATTAATGCAAAAGAATTAAAAAAATTAAGTGCAGCCAATAAAATTGTAGCGCCAAGAATTTTTGATTATGTAGGTTTTGGTTCAGGTGCTAAAAATGGAATAAATACTCCTGAAGAAGCAAGAGAATGGGTAAGAAGTAATGCTAAAAATGGTGCAGATGGTATCAAGTTTTTTGGAGCAGAACCAGAAATTATGGCTGCTGCTTTAGAAGAAAATAAAAAAATAGGTTTAGGTTCTGCTTGTCATCATGCTCAATTAAGTGTGGCTAGGTGGAATGTGTTACATTCTGCTAGAGCAGGGTTAACTTCTATGGAACATTGGTATGGTTTGCCAGAAGCGTTATTTGATGATAGAACTGTTCAAAACTATACATTAGATTATAATTATCAAAATGAACAACATCGTTTTGAAGAAGCAGGAAAGCTTTGGGCGCAAGCTGCAAAACCTTATTCAGAACATTGGAATAATGTGATGAATGAATTATTAGATCTTGATTTTACTTTAGACCCTACTTTTAATATTTACGAAGCTAGTAGAGACTTACACAGGGCAAGAAGAGCTGAATGGCATGAAGATTATACATTACCTTCTTTATGGAAGTTTTATGAACCAAGTAAAATATCCCATGGTTCTTATTGGCATGATTGGGGTACAGAACAAGAAGTAAATTGGCGTAAAAACTATCAACTTTGGATGACATTTATAAACGAATATAAAAATAGAGGAGGCAGAGTAACAGCTGGTTCTGATTCAGGTTTTATTTATCAATTGTATGGTTTTGCATTTATAAGAGAATTAGAATTATTAAGAGAAGCTGGTTTTCATCCTTTAGAAGTAATTAGGTCAGCAACTTTAAATGGAGCAGAAGCTTTGGGTTGGGATGATAAAATAGGTTCTATTCAAGTAGGTAAGCTAGCAGATTTTGTTATTGTTGATGCCAATCCGCTGAAAAATTTAAAAGTTTTATATGGTACAGGAGCTATAAAATTGACTGAAGAAAATGAAGTTGTTAGAGTTGGTGGAGTAAAATATACCATAAAAGACGGTATTGTTTATGATGCAAAAAAGCTATTAGCTGAAGTAAAAGCAATGGTAGATGTAGAAAAAGCAAAAAACAACTGGAAATTAAAACAACCTGGAGTAAAAAATTAATAAGTAAAAGAAAAAAAAATGAAAACTATTAGATTAATCCTTCTTAGTGAAACCATATAAATTTTGGCCAACAAAATCTCGTGGAAACTTATCGTCACCTTTAAAACCAATTTCTATAGTTCCACTATCTTCAGGTACATAATTTGTTTTAAATATATAATCCCATAGACTTAAACTTATACCATAGTTCATGCCATTTCTACCTTCTGGAACATTATAGGCATGATGATACAAGTGCATTACTGGATTATTAAATACGTATTTAAAAATACCCCAAGTAATTTTAATATTTGCATGGTTAAAATGCCCAATAGCTATTGTTATAAAGTGAACTATATAAGCTTGTTCTGGTTCAAAACCTCCAATAATCATGACACCAAAGGTTTTTAATGGTTTGTATAAGATGTTTTCCATCCAATGATATCTTAAATGCGCTGCAAACCCCATTTCTTTAACACTGTGATGTACTTTATGAAACCTCCATAAAAACTCATATCTGTGTAACAAGACATGTGTAAACCATTGCACAAAATCTAAGATGATAAAAAACACAAGTAGTTGAATACCCATGCTCCATTGAGATATATCAAAAAGTGCAAGAGATTTTGCTGTTATATTAAACTCACCAAATAACAAACCTAAAATTTTATAAACTCCACTAATTACTATAGAGAAAACAAAGAAGTTAAAAAACATGTAAAATGCATCTAACCAAAAGTCACGTCTAAAAATAGACTGGTTTTTACGCCAAGGAAAAGCAATTTCTAATCCCCAAACTATTAAAGAAATTACAATTAATCCCCAAAAATAATTGGTATACCAAGGAACTTCAAAAATGATAGATTTCCACGTCCAGTCTACGGTTCCTGTAAATGCATTTACAAATGCGTCTAAATATTTATTCATGATTATTTTTTTTTAGTGTTGTTGAACTTCCTATTACATGAGGTAAATTGTCAAAATGACTCCATTCTGTCCAAGAACCATCATAGTTTTTTACATTTTTATAACCTAATAACTCTTTAAGTATAAATGTTGTATGCGCAGAACGCACTCCACTATGACAATACAAAATTATTAAATCATTCTTTCTTATATTTAATTTGCTATAGATTTTTTCTAATTCCTCTATTGGTTTTATCAATTGATTTCCATGAAAATTAATTGCTTCTGCCCAATCAATATGTATACTATTTGGAATTCTACCTGGTTTTGCAGCTCCTTTTTTAT
>Ga0233398_1001347_pt1 | contig 9464 bp, 9 predicted proteins | sample 38DmetaG_FD_182697 | JGI IMG/M metagenome (GOLD analysis project Ga0233398, IMG submission 182697) | Seawater microbial communities from Monterey Bay, California, United States - 38D | ecosystem: Environmental > Aquatic > Marine > Coastal | place: USA: California | collected 2016-10-02
TCGCTGAGTGCCGCTTCTTTGAGCGGGGCGAAAATGCCGAGGCCTGCATTGGGAATGCAGACATCGAGACCACCCCACTCCTCGATAGAGGCCGACACAGCTTGGCTCACTGCTGCTTCATCGGTAACGTCAACCTGTCTGAATCGCACGAGCTCGCTGGGACATTTCGCTGCGACATCTTGGAGGGATTCTACATTGCGCGCCAGCAAAGTGACCCGATGGCCCGCTGAAGTCAAAACTTTAGCGGTTGCAGCTCCAATTCCGCTGGAGCCACCTGTGAGGAGGATTCGAAGTGATTTCACGGTGCAAAGTTAGGCTCAAATACCCTTAGGGATTTACACCAAACCGGATCGGCTGAAAGCCGATGACGCGGTCATATCCACTGATGTCCCAATAATATGCGATGACTTGGTAAACATTGTCCTCGCGGGAGTGTGAGCCTTCAATATCGCCAACATCTCCGGGGTACTGTCCGAGTGATTTCTGATTGTTTTTCCCCAGTGCCTTGGCATTGCGTGTGAGGTACAAGTAGTTGTAATAGCCCTGCTTCAAGAGAAGCGTTGCTTCGTACTGTCTGCTGATATCATTCCAGATCAACCGGTGCGTTGGCTTGAAGTCCCAGTCAGAAATGCCTCCGAAAATGTAGATTTCTTTTCCCGGCAAGGACTCGAAAGCGTTGAGACGAAAGTGGACCTGGACATAATCGCTGCCGGTGGTGTTTTCTTGGCGATCATTTGCAATGGTGAATTGCCCATCAATGTCCCGTCTCGCCTTGTGGAAAGCAAAAGTGCGCGGGTCATCTTCTTCAAGATAAACATGCCAGAAGGCCCCACTTTCTTCGATCTTTTCTATTCCCAACGCCGCAAATTGATTGCTTTTCAAATCCGCAAAGCGCCAGCTGTTTCCTCCGGCAAACGATTGTTCATCGGTGGGGTTGTAGACCACCTCACTCCCCCGAACAAATTGAGGTTCAATTCCAGCAATGGCCGATTCCCACCGGCCATTTTGGAGCACTACGCATTGCAGTGCATCGTAGGCATCGTAAAGAGGATAGCTGCTTTCACCATGTTGGACGGTGAAGTCGACTTCCTGATGGGTCCGCTTATCGCGAATGATCGTTGACTCGAGTGCGCGCGCTTCAATGTTCACTTCGGTCTCGTACAAGGTGAATCGTCTCTGAATCAGGGCAATTTCGGGTTGGTCGATATCGTAAACTTCAACGATGTAGTTGCCACTCAAAGTAAACTTCATCAGGTCATTGGGAAACGATGATCGGTAATGCGTGTAAGTAGCTTTGGTATTGAAGCTTGCTTCTATCGTTTCGAAACCTCCCGAGGTGAATCCGCTGATGTAATCCGAGGGATCCAAGTCTGGAGAGTCAAACCAGTCGAAGGTGCAATGTTTCCAGCGCACTTCGAGTCGCCGTTGGTAGGACGAGAAATCGTCGAAGGCCAATTCCAATCGTCCTCCGTTGAGTGGTGCAAAAGCAGGCGCAATATCAACACCCAAAGGATGCAGTTGAACCGTTCTTATTTCAGGAGAAGAGAAGGAGATGGGATAGGCCAATTCCTGTGCCACGGTCGAGCGCCCAAACAGGCACATCGTAAGGAGGAAGTAAACGAAAGGACGCTCCACTCGAACTAGCCTGTCAACTGTGACCCTCGAAGGGCTATTGGTGCTGGTTCTTGGGTGGAAGTTGGACATTGATGCAGAAATTTACAAGAAAGTGGTGCAGGCTTCGGTACCGAGGCCTAACTTTGCGCCCCGAAAAGTAAACCTTCGCGAGCTGATGTCCCGCAAAATTCGGATTAAAAAAGGAGCAGATATTCGGTTGAAAGGCCGACCAACCCAAACGGTTGATGCTGCTGCGTCTACGGCTACCTGCGCCGTACAACCCCCCAACTACCACGGAATCACCCCCAAATTGGAAGTGAAAGAAGGATCTGCCGTCCAGGCCGGTTCGCCTCTTTTCTTCAGCAAAGAAGCTCCAGCGATGAAGTTTCTGAGTCCCACCAGCGGCAAGGTGAAGTCCATTGTTCGGGGAGCAAAACGGCGAATTCTCGCTGTCATTGTTGAATCAGACGGCAAGAATGACGCTGTCGCTTTGGATAAAATCGACGTTGCTTCGGCATCTGCAGAGGTCATCCGAAAAGCGATGTTGAGTCACGGCATGTTTCCTTTCGTGGAGCAGCGGCCGTTTGCGGATGTTGCGAATCCAGACGATACTCCGCGGAGCATCCACGTCAGTGGTTTTGATTCGGCGCCGTTGGCGCCGGATATGGAAATTGTCCTCAAAGGCCGAATGGAGGCTTTCCAAAATGGCATTCATGCGCTGAGCGCACTCGTAGGAGGGAACGCCATCCACCTTGGAATCCGTCCACAACAAACCATTTACAGTGGTCTGAAGAACGTTGAGTTGACGTCTTTCGATGGACCTCATCCTGCAGGAAACGTAGGCGTTCAGGTGCATCACACGCTCCCAATCAACAAAGGTGAGACGTTGTGGACTATGCATGCCGAGGACGTCGCGAATTTGGGGGAGACACTCGTTTCAGGTGTGTACACATCGAAGCGAACGATTGCGGCAACCGGTTCAGAGCACCCCCATCCGCGTTATTTGCAAACCCACCTCGGATGTGAATTGTCTTCTCTGACCAACGGGATGAATGATGCTTCTGTCCGCGTTATTTCTGGCAATCCGCTTACTGGCACGCATGCTGCTGCTGATGGATATTTAGGAGGCTTGGACCACCAAATCACGCTGTTGCCTGAAGGCAACGATCCGAAGTTTCTGCTTACCGCTGGTTGGCTCAGTCCCGGTCTTGATAAATTTTCACTGTCAAAGTCTTATCCGACGTGGTTGATGCCAAAGTCGAAAGAATTTGTCATGGACACCAATACGGGAGGCGAGGAGCGAGCATTTGTAGTGACTGGTCAGTATGAGCCTGTATTTCCGTTTGACATTTATCCGGTCCAATTGATTAAAAGCATCATGGCCAACGACATCGATGCCATGGAAAAATTAGGCATTTACGAAGTGGCGCCAGAAGATTTTGCCCTCTGCGAATATGCATGCACTTCGAAGATTGATGTTCAGGACATTGTTAGAGAAGGCTTGGACAATTTGAAGAAAGAACTAGGTTAATCAGCGATTATGAAAGCTTTGCACAACATGTTGGACTCAATTCGCCCTCATTTTGAAGAGGGAGGAAAGCTGAGTCGTTTTTGGGTCGTGTACGACTCGCTCGAGACATTTGCCTTCACACCGGGACACACCACCAAAAGTGGCGTGCAAATCCGTGACGGGGTGGATTTGAAGCGGACCATGTTCCTGGTAATTGTTGCCCTGATTCCAGCGCTTCTTTTTGGCACTTGGAACCAAGGTCACCAGTACATGCTCTCCATCGGTGAAGTCAGCGTTGCGGATCCATTGAGTGCGTTATTCCTCGATAAACTGCTGATTGGTGCAGTGAAGGTGCTTCCCTTGGTCATTGTGAGTTACGGTGTGGGCTTGGGCATCGAGTTTCTGTTCGCAGGAATGCGCGGTCACAGCATCAATGAAGGTTATTTGGTCTCAGGCATGTTGATTCCATTGATCATGCCTGTGGATGTGCCACTTTGGATGCTTGCTCTCGCCGTGGCGTTTGCTGTGATCATCGCCAAAGAAGTGTTCGGCGGCACAGGAATGAACATTCTGAACGTCGCGCTAACGGCTCGTGCATTTTTATTCTTTGCCTACCCCAAGCAGTTGTCAGGAGAAATTTGGATTCACGAAGTCGCTTCGTCGAAAGCGGGAGGACTGCTTGTAGACGGTTACACGGGAGCTACTGCCCTGGGTCACCTGGCGTCAACCGTTGGGAAATCACCGACTGAACCAGCAGTTGCTGGTGTAATGGACATGTTTGCCGCAGACGGGATGTTCAGTTTGACCAACTCGTTCTTTGGTCTGATTCCGGGGTCAGTAGGAGAGACGTCGGCATTGGCCATTTTGATTGGAGCCGTCTTGTTGATTTGGACGGGTATTGGAAGTTGGAAAGTGATGTCCTCTTTCTTGGTAGGCGGTTTAGCCATGGGAGCCATCTTCAACTTAATGGGGCTCAATGCCTACATGACAATTCCTGCTATCCACCAAGTGGTAATGGGCGGTTTTATGTTTGGCATGGTCTTCATGGCAACGGATCCCGTAAGCGCAGCACAAACAGAGCGAGGCAAATGGATTTATGGCTTTTTCGGAGGCTTCTTGTCGATCATGATTCGCGTTTTCAACCCGGCTTACCCTGAGGGGGTGATGATGGCGATTCTGTTCATGAACGTGATGGCACCTCTGATTGATCATTACGTCGTTCAGTCCAATGTGAGCAAGCGTGAAAAGCGCATGGAATTGGCGATGGCACAACGCGCAACAGCTTAAACTGAGAACCATGGCAATTGATAAAAATAGCACGGGATATACGTTTCTCTTCTCAATCATAATGGTTGTTGTAGTTGGAACTTCGCTCGCCTACACTTCTCTTTCTTTGAAGGAACGTCAGGACGCCAACGCGGCTGACAAAAAGATGATGGACATTCTTGGGGCCATTGGAATTGATGCGAATCGAACAAACGCCAGCGAGCTTTTCGCTGATTATGTGGTGGAACGCGTGGCCATTGATATGAACGGTCGAGAATTGCTTGCTACGGCAACAGCGGTGGATCCAAAGGACAAGGCCGATCCGTTCGGAATTGATGTCAAGAAAGATTACCGTGCCAGCGTGAAATCGGCGGTCAAGGCGGCCGATGGCGACGAGGCGGCGCTGATGGCTGCGCTGTCCGAAGATGATCTCCGATTCCCGCTCTTTCGATGCGATAAGGACGGCGAAAGTCTCTACGTTATCCCAGTGGTTGGATCTGGTCTTTGGGGGCCGATTTGGGGCTATGTGGCGCTCGAGGAGGACAAGACGACCATTTACGGTGCCAACTTTGATCACAAGACTGAAACACCTGGACTTGGAGCCGAGATCAAAGAGACTTTCTTCACAGAGAAGTTCAAGGGAAAGAAGCTAAATGCCGACGCAGCAGCTTTATTCACAGTAACGAAGGGAGGTGCACCTACAGATGAGTACAGCGTAGATGGAATTACAGGAGGTACGATCACTTCGAAAGGAGTGGATGAAATGATCAACCGAACGTTGAAGGTTTACTACCGTTATTTTGAATCAGAAACACGAGCGCAGAGATGAGTACTGATACAGCAGCAGCGCCCAAGAAGGAATCGCTGTTTTCCAAAAAGAACCGCCGGCTCTTGAGTGATCCGTTAGACGATTCGAATCCAATCACCGTGCAGGTTTTGGGCATTTGTTCAGCCTTGGCGATTACCGTACAACTGCAGCAGGCTGTGATCATGAGTTTATCTGTGTTGTTCGTAATGATTGGAGGAAACGTAATTGTCTCCCTGCTTCGAAACTTGATTCCGGATCGCATTCGAATCATTGTTCAACTCGTGGTTGTGGCCTCTTTGGTGATCATCGTTGACCAAGTGCTCAAAGCCTTTCAACCGGACATCTCTGAAAAGCTCTCTGTTTTCGTCGGCCTGATCATCACGAATTGCATCATCATGGGACGTTTGGAGGCATTTGCTCTGGGCAACAAGCCGGGACCATCATTCCTAGATGCCATCGGAAACGCCATGGGATACGCCTGGATTCTTCTCGCAGTATCTGTGGTGCGTGAGGTGTTTGGAAGTGGAGCGATCTCATTGCCTGGCATGGGCCAAGTGAAGTTCTTACCAGCGGAGTGGTTCATGAGCGAAGGTGGTTTTTATGAAAACAACAACCTGATGATTCTGCCACCAATGGCCTTGATCACGGTTGGAATCATCATTTGGATTCAGCGCAGTCGCAACCAATCCTTAATCGAAGAGAACTAATGGAATACCTCAGCATATTTGTGAAGGGCATCTTCATCGAGAACATGATTTTCGCCTATTTCTTGGGCATGTGTTCATACCTCGCAGTCTCAAAGACTGTCAAGACAGCCAATGGATTGGGGCTTGCCGTTATTTTCGTTTTGGGCATCACCGTTCCGATCAATTACCTTCTCGAGAACTATGTTTTGAAAGAAGGCGCGTTGCAGTGGATCAGTCCTGAATACGCCAATGTCGACTTGAGCTTTTTGAGCTTCATCATGTTCATTGCTGTGATCGCCTCGATGGTTCAACTGGTCGAAATGATCGTCGAAAAGTTTGCGCCGGCTCTGTACGGAGCGCTGGGTATTTTTCTGCCTCTCATTGCGGTGAACTGTTCCATCCTTGGAGGAGCATTGTTCATGCAGGACCGACAATATCCAAGCATCGGAGAAGCGACTGTATTTGGCCTTGGATCTGGGGTCGGTTGGTGGCTTGCCATTGTCGCAATCGCGGCGATTCGCGAGAAAATTCGCTACTCACACGTGCCAGCTCCTTTGAAAGGCCTGGGCATCACGTTCATCATCACGGGTCTCATGGGCATTGCGTTCATGAGTTTTATGGGCATTGAAATTTGATAGAGATGACGACTACTATTGTTCTGACAATCGCATTCTTTTTAGCGGTAATCCTGCTGCTCGTTGGTCTTCTACTTTTTGCCAAGGCGAAGCTATCTCCGAGTGGAAAATTAAAAATCATCATCAACGGCGAACAAACGCTCGAAGTTGACGGTGGAAGCACGTTGCTCACAACGTTGGGCAACAATGGTGTCTTTTTACCATCTGCATGCGGAGGTGGCGGAACGTGCGTGCAGTGCCGTTGTCAAGTCGCAGAGGGCGGAGGAAGTATTTTGCCAACCGAAGAACCTCACTTTAGCCGGAAAGAAATCGCAGACAACTGGCGTCTAGGATGCCAGGTCAAGGTCAAGGAGGATATGGAAATCCAAGTGCCTGAGGAGGTGTTTGGCATCAAGAAATGGGAGTGTGAAGTGGTTTCCAACTACAATGTAGCCTCCTTCATTAAGGAATTCGTGGTGCGACTGCCTGAGGGCGAGTCCCTTGACTTTGAAGCGGGTGGCTACATCCAAGTCGATGTTCCTGAAACGGTGGTCGAGTTCAAGGACATTGACGTGACTGCGCATCCTGAGCACCACAAAGACCCCAAGACGTTTCAGAGTGAGTGGGACAAGTTTGGTTTGTGGGACCTTAAGATGACGAATGATGAACCGATCGTTCGTGCTTATTCGATGGCCAATCACCCCGCAGAAGGCAACATTGTCATGCTCAACATTCGAGTTGCGACGCCACCTTGGGATCGGGCTCGAAACGCTTGGATGCAGGTGAATCCAGGGATTTGCTCGTCGTTTGTATTCGCCCAAAAACCGGGTGATAAAGTCGAGATTTCAGGTCCTTACGGAGAGTTTTTCATCAAGGAGACGGGCTCAGAAATGGTCTACATTGGAGGTGGTGCGGGTATGGCTCCCATGCGATCGCACTTGTTTCACCTGTTCCACACGGTGAAAACCGATCGCAAAGTGACTTTCTGGTACGGTGGACGATCGAAGCGTGAACTTTTCTATCTGGATGATTTCAATAAGATCGCATCTGAATTCCCCAATTTCGATTTCCATGTCGTGCTTTCGGAGCCGGCGGAGGGAGATGACTGGAAAGTTAAAAAGGACATTCATGATGAAGGCGATGGTTTCCTTGGCTTCGTTCACAACGCTGTAATTGAGCATCAATTGGCTCAGCATGATGCGCCGGAGGACATTGAGTTCTATTTCTGCGGTCCTCCCATGATGAACCAGGCGGTTCTGAAAATGTGTGACGATTGGGGCGTTCCTCCAGAGAACGTCAGTTTCGATGACTTTGGCGGTTGATCAAATGCGGAGGACTGGTTGGTGCATTGGCTTCACGGTCATGGTGCTGCTCAGTGCCTGTGGCTCGTCGGAAGGCGGTGACCTACATCCGGCTGATAACCCAAGTGATGGGTCAAAGGAATATCTAAATGCGGGGGACACGCAAGGAACGACGTACTTGGTTAAATACCACGGAGAGGAAGAGGTTGAACAGTCTGTGATTGATTCTGTATTGGAGGTTGTGGATGTTGAATTCAACCTGTGGAGACCTGACTCAAGGATCAATCAAATCAACTCATTTGAAGGCGGTGATCAGCTTTTCACTTTTGTCGACACCTCCCGCCTTTGGTCTGTAATCTGGTCACGAAGCATTGATTTGTTCGAAGCTTCGCAGGGTGCATTTGATCCAACGGTTCATCCGTTGGTGGAGCTTTGGGGTTTTGGACTGAGCAAACGTGGTGATGTTGATGATGCTGACGTTCAACGCATCTTGCCCGATGTGGGGCTCACACTGGATCGCATCGATTTGGAGGAAAATGAGATCGATCGGATGTACGAGAGCACATACGTGAGGAAGGGAAACCCAAACACTTCCATTGACTTCAACGGGATTGCCCAAGGCCTAACGGTTGACCTTCTAGCAGATGCGCTATGGTCGAACGGGATTTACAATTTCATGGTTGAAGTGGGGGGCGAGGTGAAATGTCACGGTCTTCGTTCAGACGGTCAACCTTGGCGCATTGCCATCGATCTGCCTGTCGACCAACTGGATGGTCTTGATGAGAGACAATTGCAATCAATAGTTGCGGTGAAAGATGCCGCGATTTGCACGAGTGGCAATTATCGTAAATTTTACGAGGAAGATGGAATCAAGCGTTCGCATACGATCAGTCCTTTCACAGGGTATCCTGTTCAACACAGCTTGCTCAGCGCGACCATTCATGCAGTGGATGCCGCAACAGCAGACGCGTTGGCCACTGCTTGTATGGTCTGGGGCCCAGCCGAGGGCAAGCAATTTATCGAAGCCTATCGGACTGAGAATGAATTTGAGCGGATTGAGGCACTCTTCATTTATGCTACTGAGGCTGAGGAAATGGAGACTTGGCAAACGGCAGGATGGGACGCATCCCTTGCTCCGGATTGATCGTATCGCTTGCTACGAAGCTTGGTTTTCAGTTGGTTTCAGGCATTCATCTTGAGGCCGCGCACCACAAACGGAGCATGAGCCCGATTCGTTTTTGAGCATCGGATTTTGACTCGCACAAGTGCCTGCAAACTCTCCGTCTTTCTTGACGAGTATCTTGATGGCGATACCGGCAAAACCCAATGCCAACATTCCGACAGACAAAGCCACAACTTTCCATTCCATTGAGCAAAATTACAACGTGAACCTTGCCAATTCGCCATTGAATAGGGGTCTTGTGAAATTTTTCGTAAATTGATAAGGCTTAAGGCTAAATCCATGTTATCCCGATTGCTGTATTCCGTCGCCCCTGTGATTGCAACGCTGCTTGCCACATTCGGTATGCTCGGGAGCGCATGGGGGCAGCAAGGACCCTGCGACTGTCCGGAGTGGAATGACCGACCCGTGAAGGAGATTACAGATAGCAATGGAGCTGGCACTGGAACAGTTCATTGGACTTGCGACACCACGTACGTACTCAC
>Ga0233398_1001366_pt1 | contig 9359 bp, 8 predicted proteins | sample 38DmetaG_FD_182697 | JGI IMG/M metagenome (GOLD analysis project Ga0233398, IMG submission 182697) | Seawater microbial communities from Monterey Bay, California, United States - 38D | ecosystem: Environmental > Aquatic > Marine > Coastal | place: USA: California | collected 2016-10-02
CAGAAAAACATCTGAAAAAGAACGAGACGAAAGGAGTCTGGCTTCACGTACCAGCTGCCATAGACAACGACCAAACCAAGAAGAACTTCAATCCTTTCAACTGCGGGAACGCGGCGCCTTCTCCCGCCGCGGAGTCCTCTTCCTCTTGCGAAAGCGAGGAGGATCTCAACAAGAAACCATCTCAAAAGATGCTTCGTGCAAAGGCCAGGCGTGAGGCCAATCGAAGAAAAGGATACGATTGGTCCAACGAAGAGATTGCCAGCGCCGTCGAAGCGGGACAGAGGCTGCCAAGGTGCAGAAGGCTTCAGAAACAAATATGCGTCGCGCTTCTGACCAAAATATCTCAGTGCCTTCAAGACCACCAGAAGGTGACGCCAGAACTCGTCGGACCTTACCTGGCTCCGTTCGTCCATCCCGAACATCGCGTGATAGGAGCTCTTCAAGACGCAATCCACGTGATGCGCGGAAACCAAATCACCGTCAAAAAGACGATCAACCGATTTGTACACGACAAAATTTACGTCGGGAAGGAGTTCGGACACCTGCTTGGAGACGACGTAGCGACGAGTCCTCTCGTGACAGCAATCGCCACATATTTTTCAATGATCGGCAACAAAAACTTTGAACTCGTCTCGCCTCCGTTCGCATTCGATGGAATTGGAGATATGTCGGCAGAAATGATCATAAGGCCGCTAGAAGATGTCAAAGTCCAAACTACGGTCGTCTCGACACAAGACCCCATTCCATACCAACCCGTCTTTTACCAATGTCGACCGACACCGGTGTGGACGTACGGTGGAGGTTGGACCTTCGTAGCAGGAATGCCGACTGGATACTGGGCGACGCTATGACGACCGAAAGAGTCGCACTTGGCAACATTGCGGTCGGACGTGCGGAAGAGAAGCTGGACCTGTACAGATTGCTCGTGCACGGCATTGAACTATATCAAATCAAAAAGCATTTTGCAAACAACGAAAACAAAAAACAAACGTAGAATGATAGAATCGTTGTACGATCACTTTTTGGTCTTAGTAGTTGCACTCTACGCAATTGAGTTTGTGATTCTACTTTCAAACCAATACAAGTCGTGAAATAAACGTGAGAACACTTAAGACTCATGCAAAAGCATGAAGGACTTGTCTGGGTTCTGTGCGGCGGTCGAAAAAGAGTCGGGACAACTCACGACCTACGAAGTCCTTCTTGTGACCATAGCTGCGCTCTTCTTAGTCATGTACGCCTTCGACGCGTACGTCGCCTGGTCGGCAATACACAGAGTCGTCAAAACTCAGACTCAGTGATACTTGTTACTGCGCTTCCAAATACGCATCGTCAAAATCGCCAACTGCAACGCGATCACGGCGTCGTCGTTTTGCCCTCCGCTCGCTTTGCCGCTGTACGTACGCCGAGTCTTGCCAAACACCGACGCCGAAGGCGACACCACTATCATGAAATGCTTCATCTCGTTTACCAACGTTTGAATCGCCTGCTTGGGCGGGAGTGTGATCGAAAGGAAACTGATCGAAAAATTGATTCGATTGCTGCTCAGGAGCTCTTGAAGCGCTCCGCACATGATCTCCTTGGTCGAATTAGTAGTCAAAATTCCGGGACTGTTCTGAGGACCTTCGAAGAGGGCGATCCATCGTTTGAAGTTCATCGACTGGCCCTTGTGGATGATACGATGTGCCTCAAATCCCAGATTGCACTCGACGCCCATCACGGCAGTGCTGTCCTGCTTTGCAAAGAGGGACAAACGAGTGAAAATCAGTACAGGCGAAACAGGCGAAGGGCGTGATGAGGCGTGCGTTACAGCTAGTTTGTCCGTAAGAATAGGATTGGCAATAGCTAGCCAAAAAGTGCGTCCGGTGCGCCGAAATGCGACGGGGAAAGTCTGGCCCTTTTCGGCAGGCTACGATCCGCTCTGCACTAGAGTTCCCTCGACTGTGCGACCTCTCTTGCTGTCGTCGCGGACGCGGTCTGGGTTCTACATTACGCCCACGTCGACACGACAGCGGGCACGACGCGGCGGCGATCTTCAGCGATCGCCGGACACTTCGTGTTCCGATGTGCTACCAGATGTGCTCGTACGCTGCTGTTCGAGGCAACAGTTCATACCTTCAACTCCCACAACGTTCGCAACTTGCCAATGTGATCGAACACCAGCGCGTCTTGAGCAAGGGGGTCTGCCAAACGTGGCGCAGACGGACGCGTCGACAAAATATCCGACCCAACTCGCTAGACAGAACCGGGCGCACCTTTCGTGCGGAGGGACTCCAAGCCCAACACCTGCGCGCGAAAAGCGTGCTCGGTGCAGCATGCAGGACGACGCAGATCTCATCTACATGCTCTGTGGTCCTACTCTGACCAAACGGAGAGTGTGCGAAGACGACACTTGGGCAAAGGGTTGGGAGAATCATTTGGACATGCATATACGAGCAATGCTCGACTTCCTCAACGAAAACTACGTCGAAATGTGTCGAAGTCACACCATCCTCGCTACGAAAGAAATACGACGCACCGCGCAACACCTAGACGACCTCACAAATGCCAAAGACAGAATCGTGTGCAAACAAGCCATGCTTCTCTTCTCGTACTACATGGAACCAGAAGCAGTTTGTGAGACAAATGGGTGGAGTGACAGCACGCGCAAACGAGTCATGGTCGAAGACGTGAAACAAAGAGTGCTGCCGCTCGTGATACCAAACTTTGTCGACCGACTCTGTCAGACACCCGACGAACTGATCAGAATGGTCGCGGTGCTATGTGTCATGTGGCCGGACGAACCAATCATGTGGCAAAGCGTGGAACAGATGATGCAACACGAAGGATACTTGAACAGCAGCGACGAAGATGTGAGTGGAGACGAAATGGAGGGAGAAGAGAGTGCGCAAACACGACTCGCTACTCTACTGACGTCAACGAACGAATAAATGGAGGACTGACATACAGCCGGGCGAAGCGCACCACGACGTTCCCGTTGAACGCAATACCTATGCTGCAAACCGCAAACGCACTGGTCCCACCAGCGGCGGGATCGACGGCAACGAACACGTGATTCAGACGCGACAGACTCTCGAACGGCCTCTCGATCAAACGCTGGATGTCGTTCTCTTTGAACGCTCTCTGGGTCGACTCGGCGCTCACGCCCATGCTCTCGCGAAGAAGCATCGCTGGATCGCTCGACAACAGCGCCTTGATCGTCTCCAACTTCTTCGCGCTCAGCCAGCGGGGCATGTCGGCGCTCTTGTGGTTGCATTTCTCAGGGTGATCGGACGCGAGGCATTTGGCGCACACCAGAGATATTTGAATTTGCTCGAAAAGGGGCGTGCCGTCGTCGTTCTCCAAGTTGAACATGCGCGTGTAGTGATTTTCGCCGGAGAGAAGCGTCGATATGCACAAGAGAACGCTCGACTGCACAGCCAAAAGAGGTAGCACCACCTCGTTTATCATCTGCTCGTCACAGTACGCCTGACAACGCACACACCAATCAACGTCGCATCCGAACATCGAGTCGGGAGCGTCTTCACTTACCGCCTCCTCGAGAATCACGATTTCGCCGCCGACGCCCTTCAGAGACTGCCACGTGTGCATCAAGACAATCTTCCCTCCTTGCAAGGATCGAACACGACATGCGTGTGGGCAAAAAATGGTGTGTGTACCTTTTACCATCATAAAAATTATTCGTGTCTGATCGTTCGTAAGAAAAAAAATGACACACACTCGTCGTCGAAACAGCTATTATCTTCGGGAGTTGGAGGCACGTGTCACAGTTTCAACAACGGGGACGTGAGAGGTGGGCCAAACAACATGACGGGGCTGCGCGCGAGACATGTTCGACCACTCTCAAAAAAGTTCACATAAAAAATCATTTGCACTTTAGCGAGCCTCGACCGAAGTGGTGAACAACGATTCGAAAGCGGTCGAGCAAGTGTTGCACACGTCTTCGTTGGAATTCAATGTCGACGCCTCCTGCTCTTTCGATCGGCAACACGCGGTGCAGCGACACCCTTTGCATTTGTCGCAACGCCGATACGGAACACACAAAGTCGCCTCCAAACAAGAAACGCTCTTGCCACAGTCGACGCACGATACCGAAACGTCCGAACCGATCAAAGTCGCTTGAAGGGTCGTCGGAAGCGAACAGCTGCAGGTCATGTCGTCCGAAAGCACGCATTGGACGCAGCTGTACGCCATGCGCACGACGTCGCACCCTTCGCAAGGTTCGAGTGGCTCGAAAGAGTTCAGCAAATTCTCCATGTGACTTCTCACGAGATTGGGCTTTTTGGAAGCTTCCTCCACTGTGCAATCACATCTCTGCAACGCTGCCTCCAACTGAACGATCGTCTCGACCAACGCATCACGAAGACTCGAAGTCGAACATCCTCTTGCCGGCCACATCTCCTCCAACCCGACGCACGTCGAGTGTTCGTGACACGGACCGTGCATCGTGAGAAGCGAGTCCAACTCCTGACTCGTCATGCGAGCCAGATAGTCCGGAGACTGACTCGCCGAGAACTCCACGTGCGCACTCGAACCTTGATAGTGATGGTTCGTTGCGCTACCGAGCGAAGAAGAACCCATCTCTCGACATTGAGATCTGGGACCGTACAACGAAACGACCAGTTCCAGACCAGCGATCATCATGTTGCGAAGACGCACCATCGTGTTCTTGTTGATCACCGCCAGACGTGTGACCTGCACGCCCTTCTTGGACCATTCCGAAGGACAGGTGTAGGGAACTCGCACACCGAGACTTTCCGAACGCATCCCAATCTTCATACCAGGTGTGAAAGAGCCAGTGGCGTCTTTGCCCAAAAATATTGCGTCGCAAGAAGCCTTCAATATGATCTCGTCCAACAGGAACATCTCCTTGTCGCCGAACACCATGTTCAAACTGCTGCCCAGCAAATGACACGCTGCTGTGCACGTGTGCGAACGCGAGTCGCTCAAACCAAACCGCTGCGGAAAGCATGCGAGGCGGACGCAAATGCACAAAACCAGACTCGGAGAGTCGCACGTCGAATCGCACAACGAGCGCGGAAGAAAACCTTGCAGATGCGAAGACATCGAACGCAAAGACACCAGATTCACAAGGCTGGTCAAACGGCTCGTGTAAATCGAAGCCCTCAAAAGACCCTGTGCGAGCTCATTCTTCGAACGAGACGACAAACCGCTCGCCGGACCGGTGAGCTCGCTCGGATCGTTCACCGTCAGCTCTCCTACGCGGTCCAACACGTCTCTTTTCGACGTCGTTCTGACGTAGCACGGATCGCATATCTCGCTGTTGAGACACGTGCTCGAAGGAACCGGACGCGAACTCATTTGATCTTCGAAGTAAGGTCGACGCACCAGAGAACCCGCCACGGCGATCGGTATTTCGGAGAAGCAGTGCCTTTGCACGCACTCGGAGGACACCGACGTCAAGTCCACCAGCTCGTCGACTGCGTCTTTGGAAGGGTCGCACATCATCATCTTCGGAGAAGATGTGTAGATCCTGTAGTTGAGAGATTGGCTCTTGCACGAGTCGTCCAACTTCAAACGAGTAATCAAGTTCTTGAGCTCGCGCTTGCAAACACTGTTGTCCACATCCTTGTCACAAATCGAGCTCAACATCTTCAACGCTTCTTTGGACGATATGTTCGTCGTTTCGTTCTCGACACGAACCGCCAGCTCCGGAGACATGTAAGCTGTCGACAGCGAAGGTACGTACACGTCGTGACTTCCACGGTAATGAACGCCTTCCGGAAAAAGAAGGTACGTCGTGCAAAATTGCAACAACCGTTCGTTCTCGCGCCATTCGGACCTCATACAAACCAACATCGGAGTCGTGAAAGAAACGCACCGCTCCTTCTGCAAACCGCCCTTCGTCGAACGAAAAACGCTGCCAAACCGACGCTCGTGATCTTCGCAACAACTCGAGTACAGATCTCTGTCGCTGACGGACGCGTAAAACCCGTAGTCTCGACGACGCATACTGAGACCCGCGGCGGTGAAGTAACGCGAATCCTCGTCTTTTGCGTAGTTTCTGACGTTGCACAGAGCATGGTAGTCGTGATGAGCCAGCGCTTCGTAAGCTCCCTTTGGATGCACAATTCCGTACATCACTCGATCTCGGCTCGTCTTGAACCCGGGCACGTTTTTCAAAACATCTTCTTGCGGTGCTCCTTGAAACGCCAAACCGTGCATGTTGCGAGACAAGATTCCAAAGAAATCCTTCAAAGTAGACTCGTTCCAAATGCCGAGATCGTACAAACTGTCGAACGACCAATCGTCTGGCGTCTGGGAAAACCCGACTCGTGGACTCGTCGACGAATCCGTGCAGTCCGACATCGTTGGTTGTGCAGTCGACCAACCACAATAAAGTGAAACGGCCTGATCATGTTTCGATTTTACTCGCTATAAGTTTTCCATAATTCCTGCACAATAGACTTGGATCGCGACTGCCCAATCGGAATGTCTTGGCAGATCGAAGACCACGACTATCCGGGCGAGAGCGTGGACGTGGAACTCTCTCGCCGTACGGGGAGCCAAAGCGCCGAAGAATCTGACTCCGAACCCGACGATCAGCGCCAAGCTTTATTCCACACAATAGCAGGCGCGCGCAACCGAACCTTGCGCCCTTTCCGCGCGTTAAAAACCGAGTCCAAACGTGTGATCGCAGGTGCGCAATCGAACTCGAACTACGATGACGTCGTGAACGCTCTTCGTGAAGACGAGTCCGAACAATGCTCGCAAGAAGCTCTCGCAGACTCGCCGCCGCCGCCGCCCCCGCTCCCTCCGCGCGTCACCGTGCCAAACCTGTCAGGAGACGGACGTCAATTTCTCTCGGACAGCGAAGACGAGGAAGATCGAATCAGCGCGGCACCGTCCAATCGCTCCTCGCAAACGCACTCTTCTGGAACACCATTCAATTGGGGGCGCGCGCTCGACGCCGTCGGAGGCGACGCCGCGTCTTGCCAGACGGTGCATCCAAACATTGGTCTGTCCAGATCTAATTGGCTTCTTCCGATCGAACCGATTCCCAAAGAAGGGCACCTCACGTCCGACTATCAACACGGGGGGTTCGCGTCCGTTCACAGCGGACGAGCCTTCATACAACCCGCGAAGACCATGGTGTTCAACGTGCCCATCGAATACTTCAAAAAAGATCCGAGAATCACAGTCACCAGCTTCAAAGACGATCCAAATGGACTCGACGGTACTGTTGAGGAAAGACACATCAATCGCGTCAAGCACGCGGCCACAGCTGCAATACTGGGATGCATAATACAAGCCGCGGACGGGACGCATCCGCTTGGAGCTGCCATCTCAGCGGAGGAGAAACCTGGCGCCGAAGGTGGCTCTTCCGCTACCAACGGAGACTCCGACGAAGTGTCGACCAGAAGCGCAAAACGACCCAAAATGGCTTCCACGGTCACTGGAGTCTACCGCGACAGTCGAGACAGACACGTCAAGTATCAACGACATTGCATGGTCGAGTTCGTCTTGCGTCCGCTCGACACGTGCGAAGGAGGCGACGAGAAGGCGGACGGACGTTACGAAACGGCAGCCATACGAGTCTGGGTACACACAATGGACGAGACCCTCGAACACAGAATAGGACTCGTCGCCAAGATGCGAATGAATGCTGCAAAGCAGGCCGAACAAGAAGCGACCAGGCGAAACAGACCTACGACAACCCCCCCAAATACCTCGTTCGTACACAAGTGCGCTTCCAAAGTAGTCGATCAACACGCCTGGATGCACGCCGTCAACGAATACTCAAAGCTCAACTCGACGGTGTCCAAGTCTTCCAAAACTTCACAGGAGGAGATGAGAATGGACACCACCGACTGCAACGACGCCTGCGACCCAAACGAATTCGTCTTCTCGATGGACGTCGAACCTTCACAAAGCACCGACGACTCGTGCAACGACGACACCGCCTGTTCGAACGGCCAAGCACGCCCGAACGTCGAACACGACCAACTCGAAGACACGGTCGTGCAGATGACCCTCGAACGACTGACCAACGTCAGCCAGTGGCAATCTTTGGAGAGCATGGCCGTCGTCAAAAATCATCCGTACAACCCCGACACGCTCTTCGACCCGTTCGCGCGAAAGGACGGCGACCCAACACGGTCCGCCACAAACGCGCTCGCAGTCGGACTCGACCTGTCCAACGTATGGAAAGAACAGATCAAAGTCGAGAACTACTGCTTTCTGAACGACGCCGACGCGAACAAACGACGTGCGTTCGCACCGTCCCACTCGATCCTGTCCAAGAATCTCATCTTCATGTGCGACCCATCCATACCAATCGGTCAAAACGAGCTGCCGCCCTTCCCGGACCCGGACACCAACGTGCCGTGCAGCGTCGTTCGTGCCTACGTACATACTGCCAGAGCGAGGGAAGGGAAAGCGTCGCAATTGCGATGCGTGAACCCCGTGGGACAAGTGGCACGACGCTGCTGCGTCTCGTACATGCAGGGAGGAAACTCGAGCGTCGAGGCCAACTTGAACAACAAGGTCGCTTCCATCATGCGGTCCAAGGCCATGAAGTTCAGCTCGGACACCGAAGACGCCTCCACTGAGACGGCTTGCGATCCGCAAAGGGCGGTACGCAAGCAGACCGAAAGACTGCAAGCGGTCGCAAAAAGCTACAAACATCAACTCCTCAAGGAGAAGGCCGACAGAGAGGTACAACTCAACCAGATGAAGGACGCAATCGTGCAGATGGCTTCGGAAGGAGGAAACCTGCCCGTCAAAATTGGAGCGTACGTCGAGGGCGTCCAACGCAAGCTCGTCAAAGCGAACCAAAACAAGTTGCACGCCGTAAGTACTCAAGGAAACGGACACGACAACAGCCACGTCGTAACTCAAGACTGCATCTCCTACTTCCTGCCACCTGGAGCCATCAACGAAGACTTCGATCCAATTTCAGTCGTGCTCAATCGGGCCGAAAAAACAGAGTACGACGACTACGTTGGGTACAAGGCGGTGGACGACGCAACATTCGAAAACGGATCCTTGGCGAGGAGCATATGTATCGTGCAAACCATTTACGATGCCAAGGAGCTCACCGACGCCCTCAAAAAAGCGGGAGTATGGAACCCCTTCATGATCGACTACCTGCAATTTCACAAGGAGACGCTCGTGCTCCAAATCTATCTCTCTAGAATGGTCCATCGTTTCTGCACGTGGTACAAGACGCGGAGGAACCAACTGGAAACCACCCTCGAACAAGTCGTGAAAGCGTGCACCAACGCCGACGAGCAACGCAACTTGCAAATCTTCAGAAACGTCATGAACGACGTCTACCGATTCGCCGTATGCAAAATCGAAGAGATGCTTCTTTCGAAACGCGACCTCCTCGCGCCCGG